>Ga0065714_10064737_pt1 | contig 20664 bp, 9 predicted proteins | sample MisRhiReplicate2_FD_59101 | JGI IMG/M metagenome (GOLD analysis project Ga0065714, IMG submission 59101) | Miscanthus rhizosphere microbial communities from Kellogg Biological Station, MSU, sample Rhizosphere Soil Replicate 2: eDNA_1 v2... | ecosystem: Host-associated > Plants > Roots >...
GATATGTAGATATGCTCTGTCATGATTCCTTGATATTTTAAAGGTTAACAAATCAGGAATTGGATGCAAAGATATAAAATTATTTTAATCCATAGAGAATAAAAAAATCCTGTAAGCTAATAGCTTACAGGATCTAATAATTGTGTCGTCTTGGCAGGACAATTTTCGAACCACTTTATGCAGGATTTGAAGAAATTGGCTAATATTTAACATTTCACGTTTAAGACTAACCAAAGGGATTACTCCACTAGAGTACAGCTTAATGCAAACGAATTATACCATTTTCTGGAGATATACATTCTTTCACTCATCAACAAATGGAGCAGGAACGTTAAATTTGGCCTCCGGGACGAATTACCCGAACAGTACTGTTAGGTTGAAAATCTTTAAAATTGCAATATGTGCTTTTCCATAGCTTGTCAATCTCATCAAGAACTATGGGCTCACCTGAAAATATTGAGCACCAAACGGAATAGAATCCAATAATTGAAGTCTGGGCAATTTGATTAGCCATCATCGGTCGGGCCAAGGGAATTTGCAGCTTAACTTTCACCCAGTTATTATAAGAATTCATGGCCTGCACCATTACCTGATCTCTCAACCTCCAGCGTGTGTCAGCCTGAGTAGGTTCGTTCCCTGATCCAGGATACCGATTAAGTCCACACAATTGAATTAGGTTATTAGCTTGTGCCTGGTGAGGTGCGCTATGAGTAGTTTTTACCAGAAGCACTCTGTTGTCAAGTGTGTAATCAAACAACAAGTCTGTATTATCAATATCAGGCCAAAAGTAGCCTACCCTGTTTCCATTATTGTTACTTTTGACGGTATTACAGTATTTGCAGGACAATAAAAAATTGTCCCAATCAGTTGCATTGCCACCATTTGCCACGGGGTGAACATGTTCTACCTCAATCATATTGTTCACTCCCATCTCACAATAGGAACAATAATAACCGATGCGACCGGAAAGATCATGGCGAGCATCATTATGATGTGCGTAAATTTTTGGTGCTAATCCCCTATCAACGGCCCTCATCTTTATTTTTTAAATATTCACGAATTATTTTTTCTTCATCTAGGGCAGAGAAAAAAGCGGTATCCATCGAAAAGGGCTGTGCAGCTTCTTCAAAACGTTTCTTCAGATCTTCTGTTAGGGTGTCATTTTTAATAGCCTCGTAGTATAATGGAGCAAGCTCGAACAAATCCTTCCTTTTCTGACTCCATTGCGGATTTTCTACGTGCTGATGAATTTCAGCTATGTCTTCAATACCTAAATTCACCGCGCTATTATGATCGCTTATTTCATTATTCCTAATAATCAGCAACTCATCTTGCTCGGTTGCCTGTATAATAAATGGAGAATGTGTAGAACAGATAAATTGTATTTTAGGAAATGTTGTTCTCAAAGCTTCTACAATCCTCCGTTGCCATTCAGGGTGAAGGTGTAAATCCAGTTCGTCTATTAAAACAATTCCTTCAGTTTCCTGCAATGCCTGTTCACGAAGGTAGGGATTGAGAGTGGACGCTTTATAAGCTAAATCCGAAAGTATCGCAAAGAAGTTGCGCGTACCATCACTTAAGGAGTTGAAGGGCAATATGCGTCCGTCCGCAAATTCTATTTTTAAACCTTGTGGCTTGTCAGGATCGAACTCAAAATAGAAATTTTTGCAACCGGGAAGATTGTCGATTACAGCTTTTCGTACGGTATCAAAGATCACATCATCTGTACGCTTTTGAATTCGTGTTATTTCTTTTGCTTTAAACCACTTAATAAACTGTTTATGGTTGGATTTCGCTTCAAGGCAACGATCATATGCCCTAAACCGAGAAGATATCTTTACAGAGTCACTCTCCTGATCTTTGGAAGTATCCCGAGCTTCGTCAAAAAGCCTTCCAGTAGAATAATAAGCCAAAAGTGGGAGGCTCATTTGATTACCGCTTACTACCAAGTCGTTAAGTATTTTTGCTTGTTCAACAATTGACCTTGCCTCAATTGTGGTGGTTTTGTTATTTAAACCGTTTAGCCCTCTCTTCCATTCCAAATCAATGCCATTTAAAACTCCAACAGCTGATATTTCTACTGGAAATTGATATTCTTCTGAAAATTCAAAGGTCTTAATCCGGACGTCTTTTCTCGCGATGCCTTTCGCATATAAGTTTGTGATACCTAAAAAATAGGAGGCCATTGCAATTGTCAACGATTCCAGTAGCGCTGTTTTTCCGCTACCATTATCTCCAATAATGAGATTAAAATTAGATTTAAACTCAACCTCAAGATCTTCGTATCCTCTATAATTTTTGATTTGGATTTTGTTTATCCTCATTTTGCCATCCGTTTTTCACAAAACAAAGAACGACTTTTTTTTGAAAAACACAAGCAAGATTCTACGAGTTAGCAAAGTCATAATTTCCTTTACCCAATCGTTCTGTTCCTTGGTGAGATTGTCGGGAAATTATATCCATCTGCATAAGCACTTTCCGAAACGTCGACGACCCCGGTATGGATTTCATCTTTGATATTGTCGAAATGATTAGTGTACTCGACGAAGGAGTCCTTCGAAAATTCTTTTAGCGAATCTGCGAGGTAAAAGCTTTGACGCTGGCGGTAAAAGTGTGCACCATAGGTTCCCTCTGTCTTGATATTGCCCAAAGTGATACTGGACTTTTTATGGTCAGAATAAGCATCCAACAATTCATTAACGTAAGTTATTTCGTCGGTATCAACTTCAGGTGGTACTCCTGCTGAAAATACTCGGTCAGGCATACTGCCTCCGAATCTGGAATAATGGTAACGGGTTTTCGCATGTTCTTCGATCAGCCTCTGTGGATCAATGAACTAGAATAGCTTAAAATCTATACCTTCAATGAATGATTTCAGTTCTTTATCAAGAGGGATAGTCGTCGCTCTAGTGATTTTCTTTGCACAATGAGAATCCCAATTGCTTAATAATGCTGAAAGGTTTTCTCTAATCAGATAACCCCAAACCCATTCTCGAACGATGTTTTCGAATTCCTCATCACTGACGATCTCCAGTTTCTTAATAGCAATGATGGGCTAATCAGTCAGAACATCATGGTTAGACCTTACCCCTATACCGACTGGCTTCTTTACTTCGTTGACCTCATTGATCATTTGATTCGTGTTAGTTTTAGTTTATAATGATACCCAATATTTTTATTACCTAAAATATTGATAATTTTTCCTGTATTAGATTCTCTATGTTCACAAACCATTTTTACTGATCCCACTTAGCCAATTTAAAATCCCCTTTTAAAACACTGATTATAAATACCAAAAGGGGCATTCAGATTTGGCAAGGAGGGGCCACTTTGGTGTGGTTTATCTAATCTAGACCAATTTCCCCTCTTTTTTGTTCTTTTCACTGATGAATCCATACAGATTTTCAACAACTCTCTTTAAATTGGCAGAAGCACTTAAAGTTGTCCAATCAATTTCATTCTGTATAATCTTATCATAAACATATTTTGAAAGCAAAGATTTATAATACGGACTCAAAGTACCTCCATGCTTCGCAGAAACTTTGATTGGTTTTCCGGCCCTTTTTACTCCAGAAAATAAAACCCCCAGTTTTTGAAGAGCAATACCATCTGATATTTCAGGAAGTGAATTTTTATCACATTTCAATTCGTCTAAAAAGAACCCAATCAAAACCTCTCCAGGCAGCATATTCTCAATTTCTGGCACATGTGTTTGCATGTAAACAAAATTAGTACGCTTTATCTTCTGATATTTTTTATGTTTTTCTGGATCAAAATCAGAATCTGCCAATATAAACACATTAGAATTCAAGAAATAAGAACTGATATTGTCAGCATTTAATTCATCAAAGTCATAGTGTACCAAATTCTTTCCCGCGTATTCTATAAAACTGAAATCAAATCCCTCATTTGGATGAAAAGCCAAACCAGGTAAAGAATTCAAATAAGCATGCAAAAAAGCCCGAATATAAAACCGATCAGTGATTCCCTCAACCCAAATGGTACAATTAGTCACAAAAACTGACGTGTTCATTACACCAAGCAACTCAAGAGTACTATATCTGTCCTGTTCAAAAGTCCTAATATCAGATGAATGTTCATCCCTGACACTAAACACGAAAATACTAGTACCCACAGCAGATAAGAAAGATTCTGAAAGAATATGATTGGAATGGGTATTAATGAAATACCTTAAATCCTTTTTAACCAAGAACTCATTTTCCGCAAGCGCTCTGATAAATATATTTTGATACCCCGGATGCAAATGATTCTCGGGTTCATCTATAAAAATCCAATCATTTTTATCAGCAGTAAATATCGGAAAAAGCAAGTTTATAATACCCTGCACGCCATCACCTAAATCATAAATAGGAACATCCTGCTTTTGACCTGGAATACTCACGATTATGTTTCTTTCCTCAAGACCTTTGGGAACATGTGCAATGATTTCAATATCCGGAGACTTAAAAAATGTTTGACCTATAAATCTTTCAAACTCTTTAAAAGCCTTTCTCTCAGTTGTCGTACCATTACTTGCATATCGGATTTTATCATACAGCTGCAAGCCTGTTTCTATTTCAAGTTTATTTGGCTTAGAATTCTTAAAATGCTGTCTTTTGATTGTAGCCTCATACACATCCCCGTCACCACCAATCAGGACTCTGGATGAACGTAAGACCGGAATGTATATGTTTTTCTTACGATGATGCAGGATCTTTAATTCCCCTAACCTTTCAATCCAGGACATCATCAGATTGGTGGCTTCTAATACCTCGTCTACCATAGGAACAGTACCTTTTAATTTCAATCCTAAATCACCTGGCACCTCCGGATTTATATATTTAAAATCTGAATCAGGTAAATTATCATAATCCGTCTGCTCTTTGTTGTATTTAGCTAAATACTGATAAAAATACTGAATTAGCTTCCCTATCACCTTTAAGTATTCGAGTTTTCTATACAAGTCAGGGACCGACTTTTCTTCAAAAATAGACGATATTAGCTCCAGTACCTCCTTTACCAAAACCATCACATTTGCATTCCTGACAACCCGATCTACATTCTGAACTTCTCTAAAATAGTCATACAATAATTCTGAAACATTATTACTTGGCGAATAAGCTTTAGTACCAAGAATAACCCCACCCAAACCATTGTTCTTCAAAGCATCAAATTTCCAAAAGACCTCTACTCCCTGAACATAAAACTTATTAAGATCACATGCTGATTCAATTACCACCGGAATTTCTAAATTAATCACACTGCGTAAAAATCTACTCTTGCGACTATTATTCGCGCCAACTATAATATTTAGTCGCTTAACTTCCGGTAAAAATCTAAGTGGAAGATCTTCCTTGAAAAATTCTGAATTAACATTTTCATCAGGTTTAGTAGAAAGCATTCTGAGGTTGTACATAGCGTTTATATAAATTAGTTCAATCTAATCATAATGTTCGGATACTAGCAAAAACAAAAATCTAAAGAATGAAAATTAATAACTCTCAAATACCAATTTACTTATCTCAATGCCAAACGTTCTGGCAAAAAATCACGTAAAATTTTGGCCCTCATGCCTTTCCACTGTTCCCCCTTAATCGATTGGCTTAAAAATATTTTATATACGAAGGTCAGCGTATCTAGCGCTGATCTACAAGAGATATTTGAAATAAACCTTTGCCAGTTTAGGATCAAAATCCTCACGAAGTAATTTTTCTACAGTGTTCAAAATCTCTGCTTTTCCTTTTAACTTCTTCAAAAAAACAGCACTCGTAGCATGTCTAAACCAAGAAACATCAAAATCCGCATAATCGAAACTCAATGGATCAACCATCCACTGCTGGAAAAGGGTCAGCCCTTTTAGTGCTGCAAATGCAGGATGATCTAAGGGCACATCGAACGTGTGCAAAACGATGGCCATGTTATAGATGTGAGGGTTCATAAATACCTTTCCATCCGAATGATAACAGCCATCTGGCGTATTGTGCGCTACCGTGTCTTTCACGTAAAACTTAAAATGATCTTTGTGATCGAAGGTTAGCACCTTGTCATGCAGTAAACGCTCATACAAATAGCTGTTAAAATTACTGTCCAGGAATCGGTCGAATTCTTCAATAATCAAACCCTGCAATTCAGGAGCGGTAATGAACCAAGTATTAGCCAACCGCAGGTAATCAGGATTACTACCTCCCATATGGTTGACCACAGCCTGTCGGATCAATTTTTCGTTCTTGATCTTGTCATCCGGAAAATGCTTGCGCCAGGAAACACAAATGCCATTATACACTGTATCGTATTTATGGTTATGCGTGCTTAGTTTAGGGATTATTTCCTCCAATGCCTCCAGGAACCCGGCAGCAGAGAACGCCCTGCCATGCTTTTGAATCAATTCTCCCAGGGCTTCCATATACTGATCGTAATAATCCGGATCAGCGATTACAAAGGCAACCACGTCATTAGCAATCGTACGGATATCTTGATCGGAACAACCCATTTTGTTTACGATCACAAAAGCAGCTGCAAATACATCATAATGGGCCGTTGCCGAATTAAAATCCAGCATTAAAGCCTTCATATCCGGATCTTCCCAAATCTTCCCAAAACCTTTTTTCACATGACTGCGGAGCATGTTGGATACCTTTCCCAGCATCAATTTCCGCGTTTCACTGCTGACTTTCAATTCCGGGACTTCCTCCAGCATTTTTGAGAGTTCGGGATAACGGATATGCAGTACCGCATCAATCAACATGTGCTCATCAAAACTTTCCACACCTACCCCAGGGGTTAAGAAGCTATAAATATAACCCTGGAATATATCCCTGTAAATCGAACGCACTTCAGACTTATGCTCCAACATCACATAATTGCCCTGGGTGTAATGGTACAGTATCCAGCGGTACGTATTCAGGGACTTCACCTGGTCAAATGCATGAATGACATCGCCTCTTAAATTCACCTCCATGATTTCCTTAGTACGCTCCATGCTATAAGCAGCTTCATACTTGATCCGCTCAATTAAAACCCCATCCTTCATCTGTACCAGGTACCTGCGCAGATCCACACTTGCAAACAAATCCACCTCATAGGCTACCACGGCATCAAGGTCCAGGTCATCCAGCCTACTTTTTATGGCCATTCCCTTCCGGGCGTCCGAGAAATACCTGAAACCTGTATTTTTCAGGTTCATCTTTACAATCAGGTATTTAGCAATGTGACGGTCAAGGCCTTTGAATTTCCGTTCCAAACTTTCCAGTTCGAAATATAGCTCGTTATTTCTGGAGAGGCAGAGCAGATACTTTCCGAACGCAACTTCCAGGTCCTTTTGATCTGCTGATGTATTTTTCAGCTTCTCAAGTATCGCCTTGAAATCTAGCTCCCGATATAGACAGCTTACGCAATCACAGCTGACCGATTTAGAAACATCTATCGACCTTATGATCCCATAATCACTGTCAAAACCGGTATTATGATTTAAGCTGAAACCCAAGATCCCCTTTTTTTTCTTCTTTACCTCATCCAGATCTTCAATAGCAGTCAAGTGAAAAACAATACATTGGTTCAGCCGTTTAAAAACAAACTCCAATTTTCTTAGCGGATCGCTGACCTTTGCATCTGAAAGCTGCTGTTCCAGTTCCAGCGAAAGAACTACTTTTTCCTCCAGGACCTCTAAGCCGGAAAGCAAATGAAAAATTTTAGGATTAGTCGTATGTAAGACACCACGCTGATAATGCCAAACGCGTTGGCCGAGCACATTAAAGGGATAAAGATTCGCTAGGTAAACCGGGTCAACGAAAGCCAGTCCATTAAATTTACTCATGACCGTATAGAGTTCATCGACGATATGAACAGATGAACTTGTTCGAATAGCAGTCTCCTGCTTTTTAGAAAGTTCGTACAATTTATCCGTTCTTGCAGAGCCGTCTCGTGTCAAAACACTTTCCGCCTGAAAAAGAAAGATCAGCTCTAAAAGCCGGTCATCTGCTAGCAGCTCAACCAGCTGATAAGATTGATATTCCGCTTGCGAACTGTAATGGTAAAACCTGATCTCCCTCACATTACAGACCACAACCCAATGACAGTCTCCTGGAGTTTTAGAAGCATATAAAAATGCCTGGTCCACCGAAGAGACCTTGACAGTTCGGTCTTTCTGAGCTGCCCCCAGATCCGCAGTACTGCCCTTAAATTCTGCAACCATTCTAACATCTGTAGTAATCTTACTGCCTGTCATTCCGAAATAGCCGAAAGCCGCATCGCAACGGGTACCATCAGTAGATGACTTTTGTTCCTGTCGTAGCAGCCAGTTGTTGGCATTCTCATACGAATAGCCGAGCACTTTCCCGAAAAAGTCATTAACGAAGGTGCTTTTGATGGCGATCTCCTTTTCTTTGTCTGTCCGCCCGGATTCCATGGAATCAATCCAGCGGCGCAACACTTCTTTTCGGCCATAAAAGTCGACAATCTTCCCAGCATCAAAACCCTTCAAATACTCCTGTAAAAATGCTGCTGAGAAAATCGCCATATGCTATCCGGTTTATGCTCCAAATTTAAGTTTTATATCCATCAAAAGTCAAGTATCCTATCTACAAGCCTACCTACAGTTATTGCAGCGTTAAAAAGCTCCGACAAGAAAGAAAAGGACGAAGAAAAAAATAAACAGGTAGAATGCCACCTGCGGTCCAAGCGACATTCATTGAGAAATTGTTAAAAATGCCACAGGACTAAATTGAAAGATCGTTATCAGAGCCATTTGGTAAATCCACCTCATCCATAGTGGATAACAATTCCTGGGGTCGAAACACCATTTTCAAAGCGAGCCACCAGACATACTTCCCGAAATGCTGTACCATACCAGGAGCAGTGATCCCATGGACTAATTCATTTCGAAAATTAGATTGATTGGTATCCGTAAGGAAACTCTTTAACTCAGTAAAAACATCCTCGGCCAGTATTGGAGCAATTTTTTCCAGACAACCTCCCATCGTATTGTCGAATTGTTGCTTATCATGGTATCGGGTAATAATGATTTCGTAATTGCTGGCAATATGCTTGAAAATATATTCGAATTGCGGGACCAAAATATAGGCTGCCGATTGAAAATCATGCTCAAAGCCCGCATACAAGCCCTTGAAAAAAATCCGATTCCGCTCTTCCGGCAAAAAAGGAGAACCCTCTGGCATCAGCCTGGCGACGGATTCAACATCCCTGATCCCATCAATATCCATCACATATTTTAACACCTGAATATCAGCCAGCTTGCGTTCTCTTAAGCGCATCCTAATTCGGTGCGCTATGGCCTGATCTCCTGACAAAAAACCAACTGCAGCTCCTTTACCATTTAGGAGGACTGAGCTAGTCATCTCATTAAAATAGTATCCTTGCTGTTTCTCCTCCTCTACCAGATCATTTATTTCTTGCACAGCAATGAAAGGTAAATCGAGCAGGGCTTGAAAAGCATTATTAAAATCCGTAACACCTGAAAAAACCCAGCGCAGCCTTAGCTGCTCATAATCTATCCTGGGAAATAAATTCACACCGTAGCCACCCAGGATCTTACTTCGCTCCTGTTGATGGTGCTGCAGCCTATTTACCAGAGCCGTACGCAAATCCTCGCAGCCTGCGACCGAATGCAATTTACGGTATCCCTTTTCATAAATGTCTGCCAGCCCTATATACACGCCAGCTGGATCTTTAGCCAGATGGCTGTCCCCCTCAGCGAGATAAGCCTCCGCGCATCGGATTTTGTATTGATCCTCAGAAACCAAGTTCAATGTTCGTAAACATTTTAGCGTTTTCCTTACTTCCTGGAATTTCCCATCCTTTTGAAGATCCTGTAACTGTTCAGAAAGAAACTTTCCGAAATCAGCACGACAGCGCTCAGGAGTACTGAAACTATTCAGGACTTTCAAAACCCTGTCCTGCCAGAAAGGATGCGGATAATCGTGGATCATCTTACTACCAATTACATAAAATGCTTCAGCCTTTTCTTTAAACATAGCCTTCATGGGACGGCCCACTTCAAGTGCCCTGATAAAGTAATCTCTCTCTTCAGTTGCCGCAAAGGCAGTCAGATATCCCTCAACAGTCAACTTGACGCACCTGGCATCAGCAAGCTCCACTACGTACATGTAAATATCCAGCCAGCGAGCCAGTAGTTCCTGATTAACAATTACTCCCTGTCCCGGCAATACTGACAGTAGTTGCAATTCTTCGTGCTTAAAAAAATCTTTCGGAGCCTGTAAAATAAGATCCCAGGTAATGAGCTTGAGCACAGCTTCCATTAGTGGACTTTTGTAGCCCAGAACATCGACCGAGACATACATACGGAGTCGCAACTCATTGTCATACATTCCGTCTTCGATACTTAAAAATTCAATCTCGTCTGAAGTCATCCTATTAGTTTTTCGCTAAGTTAAGACCTTATGCTAAGGCGTCACCGGTAATGACGAGAAAAAATTTTAGTATCTTCCAGCCTAATGAAAATTTCCTTTCACCCGCCTTTGCGGGTAGTACTGAAGTATGTTGTAACTAATTCCTCTACCTGTCTATACGTCTCTTCAAACTCCTGAATGTACCGCCTAGTCAGGTCATCGCTACTTTCGATTGATTGATCCCTATAGCTTTTTGCTCAGCATTTTCAGTCTGCGCAGCAGTCATTTTTTCTGCAATGTAAAAGGCCATCCATCTGCCCAGGATATCGCGGAGGCCTTTCTGGCAGAGTTCCTTGATCAGCAGGTTTTCCAGTTTAATAACTTTGTTGAGTATCTCTGATTGTTCCATCTGCGCTAATGATAAATAAATGGTGACGGGTTGGTGTCTTTTTCTCCCGGTTTGATCCGTACTTACTGTAATAATCCCTGTCGATTCTTACTTCCACTATCAAGTCTTTGCCAAGCTGGGAAAGAATAGATTTCAGGGAATCTAGCTTACAACTAATTAAGTTGCCCTGTTGCTCGGCACTTTCCTCCTTAGATGCCCTGCTGGATGCCCACTGCCTGGCTTGAATCACTTTCTCATTGGGTTTGGGCTTTAGCGCATAGCTTTTCTGATCAGTGGATTGGATCAGTCCAAGCTGGATAATAATTTCATCTCCGATACGGTACGGCCCAATAGGCAGCTCATCGGCAAATGGATCATATTTATCCAGGTCAGCTGAAAATACACCATTAACGATCCAGCCGGTCAATTGGAAATGTCCATGTTTAGTCTCTGACCTATGAGATTCATATGCTGGCAGTTGATAATCCTGATACTTTTCATAGCTACTCAGTGCGTTGAGCAGCGCAAATGAAGTCTCAGTATTCACAAGGGCGGATTCTAAATGTATGATTTCCAGCCTGGAGTCCTGTTCATCTCGAAACGTTCCGGCAAGATTGATCCATCCCCCGGGAACATGGCTATTGAGTGCATTGAGAAAATTTATGTTAGCAATACTATCCTGCCACTCATCAAAGCTTTCATCTTTAGGTCTGAATTTCATTTCAGGTACCTCGTCCCGCCAATCGGATATCCAGTACCCATCCTCTCTGGCCGTAACGTGGTCTGTCAGCATTCCTTCCCAGGAATTATATTCTCGTTCCAAAAGGGGTCTGGACCTGAGCAGGCGTACAGCAGCGATCATCACCGCGTGGTAGGAAAGGTAAAATCGATATTCATCATCTTCCGGATAACCCCACCTATGGCTGGTGCGGTAGTGGTTGCTGGATTTATCCCATATTTCTGTGCGGGGATCATCGCTATAAGTATCGAGTTTTACCTTCCATTCTTTGGTGATGATGTTCGAAGTCATCGTGATGACTTCGGTGATCGAAATGCCGAATGCCTCAGCAACGTCGCTCATCCAGTGCTTTTTAAAATCCGAGTCGAAGTAGAATAGCTTTTCATCGTCATCCTCCTCGTAGTCGTCCATATCGAAATTATCCGGTTCCGGTTGCTGCTGTTCAAGATACTCCCGGCTGATGTTGCCCGGAGACTGTGTTAGGGGGTCTATGGCAAGCAATTCGGTTTCACTATATAATCCCGGAAATGCTTTCGCCAGCCTGCCTGCACAGTCCGAGGCAAATTTCATGATGACCGCATGGTTGCTGGAAGTGACATAGCTTACAATTTCAGCAGCATGGGCTTTGAGCATCTCTGGAGAGTCCAACGCTATTCTTGCGCAGGCGATCATCAGGAAAAGCCTAGCGTTGAGTTCATAAAATGGGTAGTACTTATAGCCAAATGAAACTTGTTGCGGCACTTTGGCACAGTCGAATAGTTTTTCGATTGCCTCGGTTTGACCGAACTTGGCGAGTCTGACTACCGCATGTGCAGCGCTCCACCTGATCGCAGCGGTTGGGGAAGCTAAAGCTGCCCAAAGGTAACTGGTTACAGCATCCTTTGAGCTGTCAGTACTGAGCATTGATTCCTCCCATTTACCGTTACCGAAATCGTCATCGATGTGAATTTCAAAACGCTTCAGGGCAAAATCCAGCACCTGAGCGGCCTGGGCTGGAAGCAATTTTGGAGCGCTAATCCGGGCAAGTCCGAATAATTGTTCTGAACTGGCGAATTCCGGCTTCGCGGATAGCCCTTCTATGATACCAGATTCTAACCATTCGGTGACTTTGTCATCTGCGGGAAGAGTATCGACCATGTTTGAGTGCCTGTAATCACCTGTCAGCTCCCAGGCGAACCGGGATCCAATGTCTTTGATCAGTTCAGGCAGCTTTTGCTGGAAGGCAGGTCTGGTCAACCAGCCCGATGGGAGGCGCTTCAAAAGTGACTCCATGTCATAGCTCTCCATCCATTCACACCGCAAAGTCTCTTTCAGAAAACTGATGGCATTTCGCCCTTCTATTTTCGGGAGTATTTGGTTCCAGAGCGTGTAGCGCTGAATGTGCACCTCATGTTTAACAGCCTCAGCAATTAAACGATCGTGTGCTGTTGTGATACCTGCTTCGGTCAGCAGGTCTAGCCCCTTCATGATTTTATCCCAGGGCAGCTTTGGCTGGTAATCTTTGTCTGATTCGTACGGTGATCTTTTTTCTTTGGGATCAGATTCGGCGTCTGCTGAGATCAGGTCTTCCAGTTCAACGCTTCGCAGCTGCTGTGCAGTCACGATCGTATGAAGTTCCCTCCAGTAACTTTTATGGGTTCCTTCTTTTTTTAAGCGGTTTATTCCGTCTGTCAGTATGATTTCTTTTTTGGCCGCACAGATGTCAGGAGATTCCAGAAACCTTTCCACTGCGCTGTAGAAATTGTTACTATTGGTTAGCGAGGTCAGGCTCCAGGCCCAAATCGGATCCAGATCCCAGGTTTGCACGAGCTCCCTGAGCAAAAAGTGGTGCATCCATTCATAATCCCCGATCTCCCGATCCCGCCACCTGCTGAGCGCAGCCGTTCCTCCCACTGCAGATAATTGCACCGCAGTAATCATGGCATTTGTCCGGCTCCAGTGTTTTTCCCTGGCATGTTCCCAAGTGCTTTCCGCGACGCGCATAAACCGGTAAGCCAGTTCCTGCTGATCTGTATGTGTTGTTGCAGCTCGTTTGGCCAGTGGCACGACTGCATCCCAGCGGTAGGCACGTTCCTCCCCGACTTTACTGAGAATGTCTACCGCTTTAGCAAAATAGATCGGGGCATTGTCATCCGAACCGATTAGGTTAGCGCAGGCTAGCCGGGCATAGTCAGCTGCTGTTTCCTCAGGCTCGCCGGATTCGATCTTGCTAATCCTATAATAAGCCCAAGTTTCTAATTGTTCCCGGAAAGGTACAAGATGATCAAGCCTTTGCGCCGCGCGTAAGATGCTGATTAGACTGCTGCCATATAATTCCTTGTTGTTATTGATGTAGCCGTTGTAAAACTTGTTAAGGGTTTCAGCATTGGTTTTCGAGGCAAATTTGAAGATCTCCAGATAAACCTTTGAAATGGTTCCGGTTACCGGATCGTCATGGAGGTATAGTCCAGCTGTCGCCTGTTTACTTTTTTTGGAGCAAGCTTCCAGTACCTCGGGCTCCGGAATATCGCCGGTAGCGATCACTTGCAAACGCAGTATATACCAGGGAAGAACAGCCTGAATGATTCGTTTTTTGTTTTCGAATTTACGCTCCTGATCGTAGCTCTGTTTCTTCTTTGGTTTATCGGCTGCAAGAACCTTATCCAGATCGGCCTCTGTCCCACTGAGGTAACCTGACATGGCCAGTGTGCGCATCAGGTGATCCGTCTGGTTGAAACTCCTGGTACTGGCCAGGGAATTCGTCGATGGCATGCGGGAATTCTTGTCTAAAAAGGCCCGAACATCACCAAGTGGCAGCTTGTGCCGAATGGCGGTTTCAGCAAAATCCATGCGGGAACTCCAGCTCCGGTCATCGTAGCTCAGGCTTAGATCAGGACCAGACTTTGGCTTAAGTTCCAGTTTTTTTAACTGCGGTTTGATCATTTTTTTATCGCAGAACATTCCGCAGTCAAACAGGGCCGAGTTGCCTTCCAGGATGTACAAGGGCTGTTTCCTAACTCCATCCATAAGCGCTCCGATCTGGCCATATTCACCCTGATCGATGAGTCTTTGTATGAGATTCCCGAAGATGTTAGCTATGATTTCCTTGGGAATCAGGCTAAGGAAGAATCTGCTGCATGCTTCCGTGCCTTTGAGGTTCAGAATGGCATATCCCATTTCCATCAAGTCATCATCGCTCAGCTCTTGTTCCTGGTGCAAGTCTCTTTTTTCTTTAGGCTTTTTGAAATAAATACTCAACCAATTGTTCGCAGACCTAAGAAGACCTAAAGCCTCTCCCCTGTATGAGGAAAGTTTAGACAGCAAGGACGCAGAGTAAACATTTTCAGACCCGGACCATCTGCTCTCGATTTCCCGCTTCATAGCCAGATCATAAACATCAGAAGGTTCGCGCAAAGCGGCAGCGAGATGGATATTACTTTTTAGCAGGTAAGTCTGACGGTCACTCCCGGCAGACTCTTCACCTGCCCGTATGGCCAGAATGGAAGCATCTTTCAAATTGCCTGCTTTAAGTGCGGACTTTAAGGCATACTGAAGGCGAAAGATTCTGGCGTTCCTGGCATCGATGGGGTTGCTCTCAGGTAAATACTCTTCTGATAATGCTAGTGCAATGAGCTTTTCATATTGCCCTGCTTCATGGTAAAGCTGTGGCAGTATCAGGGAAACATAACCAGAAATGCTTGCTAGTGGCTCTAAGGATGCCGCGTAGTCAGCAAAGTCTTCCGGGCAAGACATGAATGAATCCCTGAACCAGGTTTCGGTGGGTTCATCCCGAAAATGAACAGCAGTGTCTGAAACCCATAACGACCTACCGAAATCGGTAACAAAACTGTAAACAGTATCTTCATCTACTACAGCCGCCTTTGCCAATATGGCCAGGGGTATGTTGGGCGGAAGACTTGCCAGCCCTTTGCAGATCTGGTCAATATGCAGATCCTGCTGTTCTGGGAAACTCAATCGGACTTTATCAATCGCTTTGTCGAGTTGTTGTCTGATCTGTTTTTCAACCGTCATCACGCGAGGTCCAAGCTCAGCCAGGAGTTGTTGGATGCTTTCCGCTCCGGAATTCAGGGCGTTTGCCTGCACCCTGGGATTACGGGAGGTTAGCCTATGGAATTCTTCACCCTGGGGGTCTGTGGCTTGCGGAAAATAATTGCGCAGATGTGCTTTAGATTCATCAAGCGAGAACTTTTCAAGCTGGATTCTTGGAGTGCCCCGTTTTGCGTGGAGTAGTTTGACCCTCTCGGTACGGCAGAGGAAGACCAGCTTACAGCCTTCTGGGATGACCTCATTGATTAAATCGGATACAAAAGAGTTTATTTGGGAAGATTTAGCAGCCATTTCAGCATTGTCTGCTGCATCAATGACCAAAAAAAGTACGGCCATCGGGTAAGCTGCACGAATGGAGTCGACGGCCGTTTGTATGTTGAGCAGAAATCTGCGCAGAATTTCGTTTTCAGGTGTAGTATCCTTAACAACAAACAGCTTGCTAAGTCCTTTCAGGGCAAGTTCATTGGCAATTTGTACCAAGCCTGCCCGGTGCTGGTGGCGATAGGTACTTTTGGTCCGGTATCTTCCCGCGCCGAAGCAATCGTAGGTAATCACAACCGATCCCTCTCCTATTCCGGCAGCAAGTTGCTGGGTAAAAACTGACTTCCCTACCCCGCCGGGTGCATGTACGATTACTGGTTGATCTGAAGTTTTGATCGTTTCTGTTATTTGCCTGTAGCTTTCCCGTTGAACGAGTTTTACAGAAGGTTCCCAATATGGGGGTGCCGGGAAGAGCTGGTGCTGGGAGGTGTCCAGCGCTGCTAAAACCTCTTCCCGGACGACGTTAGTTATTTCTCCGGTCACTTTGTTGGAGATCATTTCATAAAGTTTGGCCAGATCGGAGGTGTCAGCTGCTGATGCCAAGAGTTGGTTGAGTTCTACCCTAAGTTCCTGGTCCTGCACCTGGAAATCGCCTTCCGAATCCTGGATTTCCAAAAGGTTGCAGAAATCTGCCAGATGGTCGTTCTTGAGTCCGGTAGCTTTGACCAGTTTGGCGATAAACCTGGTATCCGTACATTGACCGATAGCAACGTTGCTAAGGTTAGTCCTAAAGCCCACTTCCAGTTTCCTATTGGTGACAATGCCAAAGCGGATGTCTGGTTTGGGTTGAGCAGTTTTGATTTGCTGCGCGGTGTAACGTTCCCCGAAACCTTTCAGGGTTTTGCTGAGTTCGCTGATCCTAAAAGGAACTTTTCTCCCTTTTTCAGCTTTGGTACTGTGTTTTAGCTGATAATAGATAACCTGTTCGTCTGAACCATTTTTATGGTATTCAGTTAAGTCAATCACGTCTTCGCCTTTAAGTCCACTTTCTTCAGAGCCTTCAATTTCGATCCGGTCCAGAGTTGTATTCGGATCAAGAAGCTTCAGGCTCCTTCTGGCCGCCCAACGGTAATGAAATTTGTCGCCTTGCCTTGAGCTCTTGACTGATTCTGTAGCCATGGTTATCTGGTTTTGCTGAGAATTAATTTTTTGAAAAGATAAGTATTTTACGGTACATGATGTCGATTAAGAGATAGTGTAGGAAATAAATTCCAATGTAGCCCGTACCAATTTTGATAGGTGATAAAAAAGTTATCCTGGATGTAAACAAATGATCTGTATATTAGAGCTATCTTGGAAGATCAGAGCAAGGATTTTTTGGAAGTGTACGACAGCCTGCCGCTGGATCAACGACAACAGTTGATGAAACACGTTATCGCAACGTTGACCGGGAAACCTGCGCCACCTCTGATTTTTACGCAAAGTGCTACCATATATAACGGTAGTGATATCGATGAAAAGATCAGTCGCATGGCCACCATAGTCGGTGTGGATCCCTCCAGGATTGACCGGGAGGAGTTCATGAAAACAGAGGTGGAAATGTCTGAGTCCAAAACAGGAATTAATGCGATCATTGGTTCGATGCTGGATGCGGAGCATACAAGTGGACAGAGAAGTAAGCGGGATGAGATCATCAGTGCAGGAAAGTTTTTATACACAACCGGTCTGGGAAATCAGTTGAGTGCCTCTGAGGAACCAGATTTTATATTGCACCTCCCTGAGGGAGATATTGGACTGGAACATACCCGACTTGAAGCAGAAGTTGATAAAGCATATCTTTCCGAACTGGATAAAAAATACTTAAAAGGTGCAATAGTATTGGTTATGGTAGATCGGCCAGGTCTAACAGGATTGGTTAACCTCACTCTGGATACTGATGTAAGGTCTTTCAATGGAAAATCCCTGCGGGATTTTAAGGCCCCGGAAATACGCAAACAGCTCAATCTAATTCACCAGAGCATCGCTGCTGTAATCCTGAATCAAATTGACGGTAATCGCGCGGAGCTTCCAGACTATATTAAATCCATTAGTTACCAACCTTCCAGTGAGGCTTTTAGTTTGAGATGCAACCAGGAATATTTCTCGAGGAATGACTTTCAAGATATGCTAATTAATAGCATATTGAAGAAGGAAAGGCGCCTGGCCGCCTATAAGCAGAATCGAGAATTAAAAAAGTGGTGGCTGCTTATTGTATACAGTGAACAGGGTTTTTCTTCGGCTTTTAAAGTAAATGATTCAAGTATAAATATGCCGATCAGCACCAGCTTTGACCGGATTTTTGTGTTGAATCAATTTAATCTAGCCTGTCATGAACTCCAATCTAAAGCTCCTTTCCTAAAATACATTGCAACAAAACAGCTCTCCGAATTACATGTAAAGTAGTTACACGTGATATTAAATGTAAAGCATTCCACGTATTAGACCTTATGCAATAACCTGCATAAACCTTACATTCTTAACTTAATGTCTTTCAATTAAATAACACAAAGGACAGTGTTCAAATTCAAACATAGACGTTTTTCAGGATGCAAGAAGAGCACCTAGTTCAACATTTATTCCTCAGCTGGAAAACGGCTCAGGCCGATGACTGTAGACACAAAGCGAAACTTTATGCAATAGAGTACCTGTAGAAAAAGAGCTTCAGGAACTTTGTAAACTAGGCAAAAGTCAGCATGACAATATTCGTCCAATTAAACTGTTTAATTTATATAGCAAGTTTCAATTCTAAACAAATTTGTCTATATGGAAACAGCATATCTATATGTCCGTGTTAGCACAGATGAACAGAAGAAGAAGGGTAATTCGCTTCTTGAACAAGAGAATAGGCTAACAAAATATTGTGCACTGCACAATATTAGAGTTAAAGATATTTTTCGAGAGGATTACTCTGCCAAAAATTTTAATAGACCCGAATGGAAAAGATTACTTACAGTAATCAAGAAAGGCAAATCAAAGGAGATAAACACCATTCTTTTTTTAAAGTGGGATAGATTCAGTAGAAATATTGAGCTTGCCTATGAAATGATTGGCATTTTACGAAAGCATCATACACAGGCTATTGCCATAGACCAACCTGTTGAGCTTTCAGTGCCTGAAAGTTCTGTAGTACTTGCATTTTACCTATCAATCCCTGAAGCTGAAAATAGCAGACGGGCACTAAATACTATCAGAGGAATAAGATTGGCAAAAGAAATGGGCCGCTATCCTAACAAAGCACCCTTAGGATTTACAAACACGGAAGGATCTGACGGCAGAAAATGTATTAAGCCAATACTACCTGATGCTAAAATCCTTATCTGGGCATTTGAGCAAGTTGCAAAAAACCTTTATGCAGTGGACGAGATCAGAAGAATGATTAATGCAAAAGGACTTAAATGTTCCAAATCTAATTTCTGGAAGCTTATCCGCAATCCGGTATATTGTGGATTCGTAAGGCTTAATGCAGAAGATGGCACACAACAACTGGTAAAAGCAATCCATGAACCTCTTATTTCTGAGAATCTTTACAAAGAAGTACAAAATGTGATTGGAACCGAAAGAAAGGCTATTAACAATGTAGATGAACTGAAATCTATGTTCATTCTTAAAGGCTATCTTAGGTGCCCAGACTGTGGCCATCAATTGACTGCCAGCGTATCAAAGGGGCGATCAAAAAAATATGCTTATTATCATTGCGTTAAACAATGTAAGCAAAGAATCCGGACAGATCTTTTAAATGAAAGCTACTATAATCAACTGCAGCAGTTCATACTTTCTGCGGGCACGATCGAACTATTCACCTTGATATTAAAAGAAGTAAATACTTCGGAACAGAGGGCAAAATATTTACAAGAACGAAGGCGTCTCATAAGTCAAATTTCTGAACAAAAAGCAACAATGTCTAAAGCTCGGAAGCTTTTGGTAGCTGGAGTATTGAGATTTGATGACTTCAGTGAAATAAAGGGAGAATACATCAATATCATAGGTACATTAACTAGAGAATTGAATACAATTGATACAAAACTCAAGTCTATAGAAAACCAATTCGAGCAAGAAAAAAAATCATTATGCGAAGTGTTTACTCGATTTCAATTAATGGATACCGCTGATAGAAGATACATAATTAGCAAAATTCCACCAAAAAATCTAGACATTGGAAATGGAGGTATCACTATACAGCCGGATAAAACGATTGCAAAAATTCTACAGATTAAAACTAATACTTATCAACTCAAAGCTTAAACATCTCAGTATGGAAAAACTTATTTTTAAAACTGCAAACTTCGGAAAACAAAGAATTTCAGTTCAACGGGCAGTTAGAGTATTATCCAAAAATAATATACAGGTAAATGAAGATGAGGCTGCTGAAATATTAGACTTTCTTTACCACATAGCAAAAACCTATAAAAAGCCTGAAAATTCCAATATCCTTAAATAGATTTCGAACCGTAGAAAAGTATCATTAATATGATTGCAAGTCCGATTAATGAAAGCAATGTAGAATCCAAAATAATGTCTATTTAAGGCAAAAATAAACAAATTATAGCCCTCCCCAACTTTTTTGCTTGATCCCCGATTATCCATTTTTAAACAATAAATGGACTTGACATCTATTGCCAAGTTCGAATCAAAAAAAGAAAACTACAAAAAACTGATTATCAGAAAATTATACTCATAAAAAAACGAAACACCTTATTATAGGTGTTTCGTTAAGTCGGGGTGGCAGGATTCGAACCTACGACCTCCTGCTCCCAAAGCAGGCGCGATACCGGGCTACGCTACACCCCGAACTGGTATCTGTTTTTACTGGTCAATATTAAACTACT
>Ga0065714_10064738_pt1 | contig 20662 bp, 19 predicted proteins | sample MisRhiReplicate2_FD_59101 | JGI IMG/M metagenome (GOLD analysis project Ga0065714, IMG submission 59101) | Miscanthus rhizosphere microbial communities from Kellogg Biological Station, MSU, sample Rhizosphere Soil Replicate 2: eDNA_1 v2... | ecosystem: Host-associated > Plants > Roots >...
TTTGGTGCCGCCGAAACTATTTTTATCGATTAAAATGTTTACAAATTCATAAACAACTTCGGATTCACCGGAGTATTGTTTTTGTGCACTTCATAATGCAAATGAGGTCCTGTAGAACGACCGGAATTTCCTGATTTTGCAATCACCTGTCCCACTTTTACTTTATCATTCGTTTTTGCAACCAATTGAGACAAATGTCCGTAAAGCGTTGCCAAACCATTTCCGTGAGAAACTATTACACAGTTTCCGTAACCGCCTTTCTGTCCTGAGAAAATTACGGTTCCGGCAGCGGTGGCAATTACATCAGAACCAAAAGGAACAGCTATATCTAAGCCTTTATGATACTGCATCTGGTCAGCTTCCGCAGGTGGATTATTTTTTTCAGCAGGAGTTTTTGATGATGATGCAGCAACAGTATTGGAAGAAGTTGCAGGTGCTGAAGCTACAGTTTCTGTCTTTGCTTTTGGCGTAACCATTACTTTTACTTCACGTTTATTTCCGTAGCTGTCTGTCAATTCAATTGTTTTTTCGTAAGGTTCAGCTTTTACTTCAGGTTTTGGAGCTGCTGTAGCAGCTACTGTTGTTTTAGTTTCTGCTGTCGGTTTTACAGATGCGAAAACCGTTTTGAATGGAATAGGATTTTTTCTGATTCCGAAGTTAGATGAAATATAGCCTTCAGTAGGCATTCCCAAAGGAACCTGCATCAGTTTTTTCTGAAGATCCATCAAATATTGGCTGTATCTGTTTGATTGTTTGGCAAGATAAATTGAGTTTGAAACACTGTCGTTATCAAGAACCATCAGTTTTTCGTTCTTAATGTCTTTAGATTTTAAAAATGAATTCAGCTGTCCTACCGTTTGATCTACTAAGCTAAGGTCTGTCTTCATTTTCAGATAATCTACACTATCTTTTTCTGTATTTATTTTTACCAGATTGACTTCATAATTTTTATCATCTTTACCTGAATATAATTTGGCAATAAAAATACTTTGTGCAAAAACTATCAGTAAAAGTCCTCCGATCAGAATGTTTACTTTCTTTTTGCTTCCTAAAAATTTCTTCATTTTTCTTTCTTGGAATTTAAAAACTGTTTTAAGGGTGCAAATTTAGTTAAAAATTAATTTTAAGAATTATTTCTAATTAAAATCTGGAATATTTTATGTTTAACGGAATATTAAACATTTAATTGTATGAGAATGTTAATTTTTTAATAAAATAAGGATTGTTAGATTTATACAGCCACTTATTTCTTTGTTTTAATATATTTGCAATTCACATTTCAATTATGGCGAAAAAGAAATCAACTTTAGAATCTTCAAACTCAAAAAAGGCTAAACACGACATTTCTGTCGGTGTCGTAGGAAGCGGAAGTTTCGCAACGGCAATTGTAAAAATGCTTGTTGAAAACTGCAAAACAGTACATTGGTGCGTGAGAAGTGAATTTGTAAAAGGTGCTATTGAACTTCGCGGTCACAACCCGACATATCTTACAGCTGTTAATTTTAATCTTAAAAATTTAAAGCTTACTACTGATATTAACGAACTTGTTTCTGCTTGCGATGTGGTGGTTTTGGCAACTCCGTCAATCTATTTGTCAGATACGATGGATAAAATGACGTGTGATTACAAGGACAAAATTTTTGTTTCTGCGATTAAAGGAATTATTCCAAAAGTGAATGATGTCGTTGCTCATTATCTGAAAGAAGAATTCCAAATCGGATTCAGAAATCAAGCGGTCATTGCAGGACCTTGTCACGCAGAAGAAGTTGCGATGGAAAGACTTTCTTATCTTACCGTTGCGACCGTAGAAGACGAAACTTCAGACAAGTTAGTTGGAATTTTCAATTCAGATTTTATTAAAGTCAATTCGAGTAAAGATATTTTAGGGAATGAATACAGTGCAATCCTTAAAAACATTTTTGCAATCGGAGCCGGAATTGCAAGCGGCTTGGGTTACGGAGATAACTTTACCGCAGTTTTTGTATCAAACGCCATCCGTGAAATGGAAACTTTCCTTGAAGCGATTTACGAAGCTCCGAGAGATGTGAATGAAAGCGCTTATTTGGGAGATTTACTCGTTACGGCATATTCTTTATTCTCAAGAAACAGAAACTTAGGAAACCTCATCGGAAAGGGGTATACCGTAAAATCAGCAATTCAGTCGATGAACATGGTTGCGGAAGGATATTACGCCGCAGATTCTATTTACAAAACGGCAAGACAGAAAAATCTTGAATTACCGATCATTGATACTATTTATGCGATTTTATATGAAGGTAAAAATGCCGAGAAACAGTTTAAAAAACTGACTGCAAAACTGAATTAAGGATATTTTAAAATAAATCGAAATTAGAACATCAGCACTTGATTGCTGGTGTTTTTTTATGGCAGCTTTTCCGCCTGTAATTTATCCTGAGCGAAGTCGAAGGACTCCCGCTTTTTTACCTCCGCTTTGCTCCGGCAAAAAGAGCTCCGTTCAAGTCGGGCTGCTGCAATTCGGCGTTTAAAAGTCGAGTAAAAAGTAAAAGAGCCAAGTATAAAGTGTGAACAAAATAATTTGAATTTTACAAGCATCCCGTCCTACGGAGCTCCCAATTTTTCTATGATATTGATTTCTACAAACATTTTTGCACCTACGGAGCAAACAAAAATCTGCAAAATCCGTTCAATCTGCGAGAGAATAAATCCAAAATTTACCGTGTTAAAAATCATTAAACAACCATTTAATAAAAAACTTTTCACGAAATTCGTAGTAAATTTAAAGGAATGCCGAATACAATTTTAAGCAGAACACCAAAACCAAAATATGACGTTGTTTTAATCGGAGGCGGAATTATGAGCGCCACTTTAGCAACATTGCTTCACGAATTTGATTCCAATTTAAATATAGCAATTTTTGAAAGACTCGGAAGATTTGCCAAAGAAAGTACAGCAGCGTGGAATAATGCAGGAACAGGACATTCAGCATTTTGCGAATTGAATTATACGCCTGAAAATGAAGACGGAACAGTTGATATTTCTAAAGCTGAAAAGATTGCAGAGCAATTTGAGATTTCAAAACAGTTTTGGTCTTATTTGATTGACAAAAAATATATATCGACTCCGTCGGATTTCATTAATTCTTGTGCGCACATGAGTTTGGTATTTGGTGAAAAAGATGCTGAATATCTCAAAAAACGTCATGAAGCGATGAAAGATTCGCCATTATTTTCTGCAATGGAATTTTCTACCGATCATGACCAATTGCGGGAATGGATTCCTTTGGTAATGAGTAAAAGAAACGAAGCCGAAATTCTCGCTGCCACAAAAATGGATTTGGGTACCGATGTGAATTTCGGTAGTCTAACCCGAAAAATGGGAAGACATTTACTTGAAGATTCAAACGTCGAAGTTTTCCTTTATCATGAAGTAAAAGATATCGATCCGAGAAACGATGGAAAATGGGAAATGAAAGTGAAAGACAGAATTCACAATCATAAGCAGGAAGTAGTTGCGGACTTTGTTTTCATCGGAGCAGGAGGTTACGCACTTCCTTTGCTGGAAAGTTCAGAAATTAAAGAAAGTGAAGGGTATGGCGGTTTTCCGGTTTCCGGAGAATGGTTGGTAACGCACAATCCTGAATTGGTAGAAAAACATCAGGCAAAAGTGTATACTCAGGCAACTGTAGATGCGCCACCAATGTCAGTCCCGCATTTGGATTTAAGGATTATTGACGGAAAGAAGGCTTTGCTTTTCGGTCCTTTCGCAGGATTTTCAACTAAATTTTTAAAAGAAGGAAATTATCTGGATTTACCAGCAAGTGTCAATACAAAAAATATAAAATCGCTCTTCGGAGCTTGGTGGCATAATATTCCTCTGACAAAATATCTGGTACAGCAAGTTGCAATGACTAAGGCTCAGAGAATTCAGCATTTAAGGGAATTTGTAAAAGATGCCAAAGAAGAAGATTGGGAACTGAAAGTTGCCGGACAACGTGTACAGATCATTAAAAAAGATGGAAAACAGGGTGGGAAATTAGAATTCGGAACCGAAGTTGTGGTCAATCAGCAGGGAACGATTGCATCTTTGTTGGGTGCATCTCCTGGAGCTTCCACAGCAGTTTTTGCAATGGTCAATGTTCTTGAAAAGTGTTTTCCTGAAAAAATCAATGGTGAGTGGAGAGAAAAATTATTGGAAATGATTCCTTCGTACGGACAGAAATTATCCGAAAACCCCGAACTTACCGAAAAAGTAAGAGCATACAGCAAAGAAAAATTAGAACTCAAACATTAAAATATAAGTAATGATTAATGGGCAATAAGTAATTTTGAGAGCGCTGTAAAATTACCCATTACTCATTATTCATCAGCTATGGAAGAAGTCATTGTAAAACCCGTCATCGCAAAAGAATTGCTTGAATCTCTTCAGACAAAAATTGAAGAAGAGAAACAGGTGATTGTGCACTGCTGTTTCCCGGCCTCACCGTTTTTGGGAAATCTCATCCGAATATGGAATACGACTTACCTTCTAGATAATACTTCAAGCCATAAAAGTAAATTGATTCACGCAGAAAATATCACGATTTATCCGAATTGGACAGCAGTTCCTTTTATGAAAGACTTTTGGTTTACTTTAATCTTTTCAGGACTTCCGAAGGATTGTACAAGCTTTGATTTTAAAGAAATTATTCCGGAAGAAGGTGGTTTTTTTGTGAAATCAATTAAACGAAACGGATCAGATATTTACAGAATTAAAATCTCAGAATAATTCATGAAAAAACACATTCTATTTTTACTCTTGCTACTTCCTGTTCTTCTATTTTCTCAGAAAAACAAACAACAGTCTAAGGAAATTCAGGAAATCAAAAAATTTCAGAAAAATTTAAATAAAGAATATTCAGATCCTAAAGAAACGCCTTTGAGAGATGATAATTTCATTCAATTTAAACAGCATCCTTTCTTTCCCATTGATTTAAAATACAGAGTTACTGCAAATTTTATTAAAACTGAAAATCCACAACCTTTTGATTTACCTACTTCTTCCGGAAAATCAAAATCATATCAGGAATTTGGTAAAGCAACTTTTATTTTAGATGGAAAACCGTATACTTTAACGATTTACCAAAGCTTAGATTTAATGAAAAAAGAAGAATATAAAGACTATCTTTTCCTGCCTTTTCGAGATGAAACCAACAATAAAGAAACCTACGGCGGCGGAAAATATATGGATCTGAAAATTCCGACAGGAAACATAATCATTCTGGATTTTAATCAGTCGTATCAGCCATTTTGCGCTTATAATGCTTATGATTACAATTGCCCGATCGTTCCTGAAGAAAATAAGCTGGCTGTCGAAATACGAGCCGGAGTAATGTACGAAGATATTTATCATCATTAAAAATATGACTGAATTAAAATTTTATCAACCTGAAGATCTTCCTGAACTTGATTATATTCTCGATGATATTCAATCGCAGTATACAGCAACGGCAAAGCAATCTTTAGAAAGAATAGAAGAGAGAAACCACAATGGAGATTTTTTTGCTTACCCGATTACCATTTTTTATGACGAAAAAGTAGCGGGTTTTTTTGTGCTTGATTTTGGAGAAGAAAAATTTGATCTTACAGAAAATCCTGATGCTGTTTTGCTTCGTTCATTATCTGTAAATCCTGATTTTCAGGGAAAAGGGATTGGAAAATCAGCAATGATTGAAGTCGATCACTTTGTAAATGAACATTTTGCAGATTGCAACGAGATTGTTTTAGCCGTAAACGAGAAAAATACCTCAGCTTTTCAATTGTATGTCAAAAGCGGATATGAATTTGAAGGTAAAATGAGAGAAGGCAGAAGCGGTCCTCAGTTTTTAATGTGTAAAAAACTTCAGAATAATTAAATCAATTTTTTAGTTTGGCGTGATACTTTCAATTTGGTTTAAACACTATTGAAATATAATTATGGAAGTATCATTAAAAAATCAGGTCGCCATCATCACAGGTGCATCAAGCGGAATAGGTACGGGAATCGCAAAATCTATCGCCGAAGCCGGAGCTACTGTAATCATCAATCATTCTTCAGAAAAATCTCACGAAAGTGCTCAAGAAGTATTAAAGGAAATCACTGATACAGGCGGAAAAGGAATGACTTATCAATGTGATGTTTCCAAAGAAGATGAAGTGATCAAAATGTTTCGGGATGTAGTTGCTGAGTTTGGAACGGTTGATATTTTAATCAATAATGCCGGAATTCAGAAAGATGCGAAATTTACCGAAATGACACTCGATGACTGGAATGCAGTAATCAATGTTAACTTAACAGGTCAGTTCCTTTGTTCAAGGGAAGCCATCAAAGAGTTTCTCAGACGTGGTATTGATACTTCACGTTCAATTGCTTGCGGAAAAATTATTCACATCAGTTCGGTTCACGAAATTATTCCCTGGGCAGGTCATGCCAATTATGCGGCAAGCAAAGGTGCTATCAAAATGCTGATGCAGACTTTGGCGCAGGAATATGGTCCCGACAAAATACGGGTCAACTCAATCGGTCCCGGTGCGATACAAACACCTATCAATAAACAGGCTTGGGAAACGAAAGACGCTTTAAATTCTTTGTTGGAGCTTATTCCCTACAACAGAATCGGGCAACCAAAAGATATCGGAAATTTGGCTGCTTTTCTAGCGAGTGATCTTGCAGATTATATTTCAGGAGCAAGTATTTTCGTAGATGGAGGAATGACGAGTCTTGAAAGTTTTGCAGATGGCGGATAAGATTTACTCAAAAATCTGTTGAATAATTTCTAATGAATTTGGAGTTTTAAAGTCCGGAATATGATAATGATAATATACTAAAATGCTGTCTAGAAAATTTTTTCTTTTTGATGACGGAACCTTGATTTCATAAGGGTTTTGTGATGAAATAATACTTTTCCACAATAGCGAATTTTCTTCATCAAAAATAGGGTGTGTAGAATTATAGATAAAATTTCCGGTTTCCGGATCAAGAAATTTTCCGTCTCCTAAAAGTGGTGCAACCCCCTGGATTTTTAAAATTTTAATTAAAAAAATAAGATGCGACTGGTAGTTTTTATTGCTGAGTTGGTTTGTGAATTCATCAATTGTGGTAAAAAGGGCTAAATTTTTATTTTCATTTCGTAAAATCTGATTGAGAAAATCTGAAATAAAAAATACAACCGTATTTGCTTTAATGTCTGTATACACATCATGCAGATTGAGCAACTCAAATCCTGAGACAGTCTGCATCCCGCTTCCTTTACCAAGCCTTACTGAGAAGTTTAATTTATTTAACGGCAAAAGAAAAGCTTTCTTCTTATTTTTTTGAGAATAAATTCCTTTGAGAAAATAAGTCTGAAAACCTTCCTCTTCTGTAAAACAATGCAGGATTGCATCGTTTTCGCCATATTTTATAAAAGAAAGTAAAAAACCGTTCTGAGAATTCATTAATTTACAACGGCTATTTTTGCAGTTGCTTTATCGCTTGCATCTTCATTCGTCATCAGCACAAAATAAATTCCTGACGCCACTCTTTTTCCTTTTTGATTATTAAGATCCCATTCGTAATATCCTGTTCTCGCAACGGCAGAATGCACAATGTTTCCTGCAGCATCTGTGATTCTGATATTGGTTTTCTCTGCCAATCCTTTGATAGTCACTTTACCTTTAAACTGAGCATAAACTACAGGATTCGGGTACACTAAAACAGTCCCGAAATTGGAAGTCACATCTGCAACATCACCTTGATAAGTTACAATTCCGTCGTAGGTAACGAAGTAAACTTTTCCTGTTTTTTTATCAACTTTAATATCTGTAACCGTATTTGTAGGAAGTGGTGAATTTTCTTTTGTAAACCTTTTAATAACCTGCTCACCGGAAGCTGAAAGATAATAAACTCCACCACCATCGATGGAAACCCATTTTTGATTTCCGGCATCAACTTCTATCTGTAAAACCTGAGAATCTCTGAATAATTCTTCTGCAAGACCTCCTTGTTCAATCACAATCGGTTCCATTTGAGGATTATTGTCAACTTCTGCAGCAGCGTTGGGAAGAATTCTTAGCCCAACATCAGTCCCTATCCAAGCATCATTTGATTTGTCAAAAGCGACAGATAAACTTCCTGTAGCAGAACCTGGTAAACCATTACTTTCGGCTAAAACGGTGAAGGTATCGTCGGTAATACTCTGTGTTTTTTTTGTGTCATACACTAAAAAATTATTGGATCTTGGAAGCGGAGTCCAGAATTTATTTTCGTGATAAACCGGCTGCTGTACACCATTGCTAATGATACCTACTGCATATTTTATTAAAAAATTATCCGCTGCTCTGTCATAATAAGCGAAACCCGGAGTTGCTGCGTTGCTTCCAGCGAATGCCAGACTCGCAAACATATTGTTTTGATCATCGTACGCAAAGCCTACTGCTCTGTTAACAAAAGGATGAGGAGCGTCTAATTCGTATCTTTTAATAAATTCAAAATCTTTAGAACCTGCATTGTATTTCATTTTATAAATACCATACCCCGGAGCAGTATTGTAGTTTGTAAAATACACTTCAGAAAAATTATTAGGATCTGCAATAGCATCCAAAACATTAAATGCTGTAGAACTGCCTACAAAATAAGAAGGATAAACCCACTCTGTACCGGTAAAATAATAAAATCCCGGATTTTTTGCATTATTAAAACCCTCGTTGAAATTATTGATTCTTGAGCCGGTAGAAACCAAAAGCTGATTTTCATTGAAAATTCTTATTTTGTATGCAAAATTTAAATATGGTCCATCTGGTTTATAAGCAATATTGTCTTCACTTTTTAAACCGGATAAAATTGTTCCTAAATAAATTTTTGAACCTACTTTTGTTGCGGTATTGCATGCTTCTCCTACTGTGACAGAACCTGCAAAAGTTCCGTTGGTATTGTAACTGTAAATTCTGCTCGCATCTGTGATGACGATATTGTCTGCATTGACAACAACATCGTTTACACTACCAAAAATTTGTGATAAAGGTGTAGAAACTCCATTGTTGTAGATGTATGTCGTTGTTGGTGAAGAAAAGGACACTACATTTTCAGAGTCGATTTGGGTGAAATTCCCTGCCAACTCAGTAGTCCATGTAGAGAATACAGGAAATGTTGTATTGAGCTCATGAGTTTTTAAACCTGTATTGGTCACCGAAAAAACTTTGTTGTCTTTTATCGTTGCCTCATTACTTGCCTGATAAACTCCGCCTGACACAAAAAATGCAGAGTCACCGAATTCTTTCTTTTTTAAATCAAAAATAGAAACACCATAACCTACAGAAACAACAGCTCTGTCTCCGCTTATTGAGATATGATTAATCTTTTTGCTTCCATTGTAGCCTGTTGCGATAGGGATATCGACAACATAAGTAACTCCTTGTGGAGTAATAACATCTAAAGCTCCGTTTTGATAGCCAACTAAGCCGATTTTTGTCTGAGGATTGTAGTCAAAAGCGGAAATTTTGACTTCGTGAAGTCCGTTTGCTTTTGAGAGTTTTGTAATTTCTCCTGTTGAAACAGTATAATAAAAAATTCCGTTTTCTGTAGCAGCTACGATTTTTCCATTATCTTCTTTTACTGCAAGAACATTGTTGTACGAAAATAAATCTGCCCATTTTTTTGAAGAAATATTCTGCGCACTTACAAGTTGAAAGGATGCTAAAATACCAATAGAAATTAAAATTTTTTTCATATTATGCTATTATACTGCTGTCAATTACCTGATTATTCCAGGAGATATTTTGTATATTTTTATTAGAATCAAAAAAGAAGTCTATTCTTCCCAAAAGAAGACCTGCCCAGCCAACCTGGTTGACCAAAACATTTTTTCCCTCTCTGTTTTTATAAGTTTCAGGTGCCGGTAAAAATGTGTGGGTATGGCCGCCTAAAATTAAGTCAATATTTTCTGTTTTCGAAGCTAAAATTTTATCACTTATTTTTTCAGGCTCGTCTGTGTAATCATAGCCAATGTGAGAAAGGCAAATGACAAGGTCGCATTTCTGTTCGTTTTTCAGGAAATTTGAGTAATGTTGAGCAACATCAATCGGATCTGTCCAGATAGTTTCACCGTATTGCTTTTTACCTACCAGTCCTTCCAGTTTAATTCCTACACCAAAAACCCCGACCTTGATTCCATTTTTATTGAAAATTTTATACTGCGAAGTTTTTCCGTCTAAAATAGTATTTTTAAAATCATAATTCGAACAGATAAAAGGAAATTTAGCATTTGGTAAAGCTTTCAAAAATCCATTTAAACCATTGTCGAAATCATGATTTCCCATTGTGGAAGCGTCGTATTTCATCATCGACATCAGTTTGAATTCCAGTTCGCCTCCAAAAAAATTAAAATAAGGAGTTCCCTGAAAAATATCACCGGAATCCAACAACAAAAGATTGTTTTCTTCGCCTCTGATTTTCTGGATCAAACTTGCTCTTCTCGCAAAACCTCCCTGATTGGGATTTCTGGTGTAGCTTTCATCAAAAGGTTCGATTCTGCTGTGTTGATCGTTAGTGTGAAGAATGGTCAATTTATTGGCAGATTTAATAGAATTTAAATTCAATTCTTCTGCCATCATCAGATTCGGAGCCAAAGTCATTGCTAAAGTTCCGCCTGTTATTGTTCTTAAAAAGCCTTTTCTATCCATTACTTCTTCCCGATAAAATTTAAACGAATATCTTCTTTTGGATTGATCTGCTGATTTTTTTTAAAATACTCAATAAATAAATCTCTTAATTTAATTCCTGTCGAAATATATTCTCCTTTGCTGAAAAACTTCATATTGTCACCACCCAAAGCCAAATAATCAGATGTTGCAATGTAATAATCCTGCGAAGGATTTACTGGTTGTCCGTTGATTAAAGTTTTGGATAACTGTCCGTTATTTGTTTCAATGTATAAATGAGAAACAGGATTATTGACTTGGTTTTTTGCGTAATAATCAAAAAGTCCCTGCAAATCTGTTCCTTTCATTTTCACAATAATGACTTCATTTTCAAAAGGCATTACTTCAAAAACGTTTTTTAAAAGTATATCACCTTTTCCGATTGTTGTTCGGATTCCGCCAATATTGATTAAAGCAGCATCTATATTATTTTTAAGATTGATTTTTGCCCATTGATCAGCTCCACCAAACGTGTAATCTGCTAAAAGGTTTCCCAAATTGCTGTTATCCCCCTGTTTTGTAAGATCTACATTGGTGTGAGAGATTTTCTGATTCATCTCCTTATCCAGTTTTTCTTTGTAAGGATTGATAACTTTTACAAATTCCTCATCATTTTTCAGCTCGTTATTAATAGAAATATTCTTTTGAGTCTGCACATTAGCAACCTGCAACGATGTCGTTTTACAGGCAGTGAGCGAGATCAAAGCAATTCCTAATAATAAGAATCTATTTTTCATATGTTGTAATCATTTATTTTAAAGGTCATATGGAATCACTTTCTGAAGGTCAATGTGATTTCATAATTTCTTTTAGTATATGCAAATATAATTATATGTATAATAAAACATTATTAATTATGATAAATTCTTGGTCTAATTTATTAAATTTGGAAAAAATATTTCTAACAGATGAGCATTTTAAAAGGAGTAGGTGTTGCTTTGGTAACGCCCTTTAATGAAGATTTATCCGTAGATTTCGAAAGTTTAACAAAGCTTGTTGAGTACAACATCGAAAACGGAACCAACTATTTGGTAGTATTGGGAACTACAGCGGAAGCTGCTACACTTTCTTCAGACGAGAAGAAACAGGTAGTTGAGCACATCATTAAGGTTAATAATAAACGTCTTCCTTTGGTTTTAGGAATCGGCGGAAACAATACTCTTGAAGTCAAACAGCAAATCGAAGAAACAGATTTGTCTGATTTTGAAGCGGTTTTATCTGTATCTCCATATTATAATAAACCTAATCAGGAAGGGCTTTATCAGCATTACAAAGTTTTGGCTTCTACCGGGAAAAATATCATTATTTACAATGTTCCTTCAAGAACAGGACAAAATGTTGAGGCAGAAACGACCTTGCGTCTGGCAAATGAGTTTCCGAATTTATTCTTAATTAAAGAAGCTTCACCAAACATTTTACAATATTTTGATATTTTAAGAAAGAAACCTGAAGGTTTTAATTTGGTTTCTGGAGACGATGAATTTACACTTCCTGTAACTTTGGCAGGCGGAAACGGTGTGATTTCTGTAATCGGACAAGGTTATCCGAAAGAATTTTCGACAATGGTTCAGTTGGCTTTTGATAAAAAAGTGGATGAAGCTTACGAAATACACAATAAATTGGTTGAGATCACAAGACTGATTTTCGCAGAAGGAAATCCTTGCGGAATTAAAGCTGTCTTGGCTGAAAAAGGTTTGATCAAAAATTATTTGAGACTTCCATTGGTTCCTGCTTCAGAAGGGCTTTATGCGAAGATTAAAGCTGAGATGACAAAAATTTAGAATAATATAAATTTTAATGTAATAATTGACATTCAGTTTGTCATGCTGGAAGCATCTCTGCAAAGTTATTTAGATTCCTATGGAATGACAAACTTTGTGTTAGTTGAGATATAATAAAAATACAAAAAAGTGAAAAGTTCATACTTTTCACTTTTTTAATCTCAAACCCTGACTTAGTGAAATCGTAGATTCGACGGATCTAAACACCTTTATAAACGGAAGATATACATTTAGCGTTAAAACAATATCAAACATGAAATTAATCAAAGCAACAGAAAAAGATATTCCTTTGATCCAGGATTTAGCAAAAAGATCATGGGAAAATGCCTACGCAGAAATACTTTCTAAAGAACAGATGGAATATATGTTAAATACAATGTATTCCGAAGCTGAAATTTCAGAGCATTTGAAAAATCCTAATTACCATTATTTTCTTGTTTTTGATGATAACTTAAATTCATATGATGGATTTTTAGGCTATGAAAATCATTATGAAGAAAATACTACAAAACTTCACCGAATTTATTTAGTTCCGGAAAGCAAAGGAAAAGGTTTGGGAAAAAAGACTTTAGAATTTTTAAATGAAAAAGCAAAAGAAAGTGGTGACAAGAGAATTGTTTTAAATGTCAATAAATATAATTCAGCAAAGGATTTCTACGAATCTCAGGGCTATGAAATTTACGATGAAGGAGTTTTTGATATAGGAAATGGATATGTGATGGATGATTATTTGATGGAAATTAAATTATAAAAACATTTTAAGTAAACAGTTAGTTTGTCATGCTGGAAGCATCTCTACAAAATAATTTAGATTCCTACGGAAATCGAAGATTCGAAGAAGTCAATGACAAAAATAATGTTGATTTTGAAAGAAATTACGAAATCTTACTCCACTTATTTTTTCCTTTATAATACTGTAGATAATAATTTTTAATAATCTGATGATCAGGTCTTGAAAGCAAATGATCGGCTTCAAGAATCTTCTCCACCATGTTTTTGGTGTTTTTAATGATTGCCGAATCATTCACCAAATCAAGTCTTTTGAAATCTACAACACCACTTTGCTGAGTTCCCAGAATATCACCCGGACCACGCAATTGCATATCAACTTCAGAAATTTTAAAACCGTCATTGGTTTCGGTCATGGTTTTGATTCTCGTTCGGCTTTCCGTCGATAATTTATCGGAAGTCATCAAAATACAGTAACTCTGTTCTGCACCTCTTCCTACACGACCTCGCAACTGATGAAGCTGTGATAAACCGAATCTTTCAGCGCTTTCAATCACCATTACAGAAGCATTCGGAACATTTACACCAACTTCAATTACGGTTGTTGCTACCATGATTTCTGCTTTTCCGGATGCAAAATAATTCATGGCAATATCTTTTTCATCGGGTTTCATTCGTCCGTGAAGCATTGCAACGTTGTAATCTGAAAAAGATTGCATGACATGCTCTAAACCTTCCATTAAATTTTTATAATCTAATGTCTCAGATTCTTCGATTAACGGATAAACAAAATAAATTTGCCGACCTTTTCTGATTTCATCACGACAGAAATTATAAACAAAAGTTCTGTCTTTTTCTCTTCTGTGAGCCGTGATGATCGGTCTTCTTCCGACAGGCATTTCGTCAATTACCGAAACATCAAGATCAGAGTAAAAACTCATCGCCAAAGTTCGCGGAATTGGCGTTGCAGTCATTACCAAAATGTGTGGTGGAATTTTATTCTTTGCCCAAAGTTTTGCTCTTTGTGCCACTCCAAATCGGTGTTGTTCGTCGATGATTGCTAATCCGAGATTTTTAAATTTAACTTTATCTTCTAAAACAGCGTGAGTTCCCACCAAAATCGAAAGTTCACCGTTTTCTAACTCTTCGTGAATGACTTTTCGGGCAGAAGCTTTTACGGAACCTGTCAGAATATTTACTTTGATTTCTGTGTCTTTGAGTAAGTCTTTGATTCCGTTGTAATGTTGCTGGGCAAGAATTTCTGTCGGAGCCATTAAGCAACTTTGAAAACCGTTGTCGAGCGCAATTAACATCGTCAGTAGAGCAACCATTGTTTTCCCTGAACCGACATCACCTTGTAAAAGTCGATTCATCTGAATAGGCTTTTTCATATCAAGACGGATTTCTTTTAAAACCCTTTTTTGTGCATTGGTCAATTCAAAAGGAAGATGATTTTCATAAAAATCTGTAAAATAATCTCCGACAATAGGAAACGGATTTCCATGTGATTTTGTTTTATGATGAGCCTTTTTTAAACCAAAACCTAGCTGGAAAAAGAAAGATTCTTCAAATTTTAATCTGAAATCAGCTTTCTCGAAATATTCTAAGTTTTCTGGAAAATGAATATTCAGATAAGTTTGTTGTCTCGATAAAAATTTCATCGATTTGATCATGTATTCCGGAAGATTTTCCTGAATTAAATTAGGTATTTCTTTGCAGATATTTCGCAGAATTACCTGAAAGAATTTCTGATTCAAACCTCTTTTCGTCAGTTTTTCCGAACTTGGATAAATGGGTCTTAAACGATTGTCTTTTTCTTTGTTTTCATCCAGTTCAATTTCAGGATGCGGCATCGAAAACTGATTATTGAAAGCATTGATCTTGCCAAAAATAAACACTTCACGATTCACCGGAAGCTGTTCTTTCAGCCATTTTGAGTATTGAAACCAAACCAAATCCATACTTCCTGTATCATCATTGAATTTGGCAGTCAGTCTTTTTATTTTCCCATTATGAATTTCCTGAACGTTGGAGATTTTGCCTTTCAATTGAATTTCAAGATTGCTTTCCTGAAGATTTCCGATCTTATACAGTTTGTTTTTATCAATATATCGGATAGGATAGAAGTGCAGAAGATCTTCCACGGTAGAAATTCCCAACACATTTTTGATGAGTTTGGCTCGTTCAGGACCGATTCCTTTAACGTATTCTATGGAGGTTTCTAAAGTCAATGGGAAGAAAGCCACGAATTTCGGGAAAATTTAGAAATAAAAAAAGCTTTCAAATCTGAAAGCTTTAGTTGTAATTTATTTATTCTCGCTGATTACTAAGATTTCAAAGAAGCTACTCTTTGATGTTTGATTTAAATTTTTTCTGAAAATCTTCCCATTCCTGTCTTGTTTTAATTTTTTTAAACAAATCATCTGAAATCAAAGTAAGGTATGGTTCGAGTTCTTTTGCAGACAATTCACCCTGTAAAATGGTAATCGGAGCTCCGTTTTCGTCTAAAAATACGGTACTTGGAACAGCTCCTACATTCATAAACTGTGTAAATTCATGCAATGAGTTTCTTCCTTTTTTATGTGCGGTATTTTCATTTGAAAATTTTCTTCCAAAAATTTCGATCTGCTTTTTTTCTTCTGCATTAAATTTTACAGGATAATAATTTTCATTTAAAAACTTTGAAATAATGGGATGTCCGTAGGTTTTTTTATCCATAATTTTGCACGGTCCACACCAATCTGCATAAAAATCAATCAGGATTTTTTTTGGTTGAACTTTCTGTGCGTTTAGGGCTTCTTCGATCGTCATCCATTTTACCTGAGCAAAATTTAAACTTATAAAAAAAAGGAACAGTATGGTGGAAATCTTTTTCATGATTTAATGTTTGTACAGGTTACTGATGTTTATTTTACTTCCTGCATCAGTTTTTTGACTAATGGAGATATCAAAATCAGTACCACTCCGGCAATTAATGCATAAATAGCAAGTTGATAGTAACCGTCTGTATATGATTGTAATTTAGATACTAAATCATTTCCTGTATTTGATTTTGAAATTTCTGCACCCAGTTTTCCGGCAGCCAACTGTCCAAATGCACTTGCCAAAAACCAAAGTCCCATCATCATTCCGAATAATCTTTTTGGAGATAATTTGGTGATGATTGACATTCCGATTGGTCCCAGACAAAGTTCACCAATTGTAGTGATAAAATATGCGAATGCAAAAACATTTAAAGAGGTAATACCTTTTACATTGGCAAAAAATTTAGTATAATAAAAAATATAAAATGAAGCTGAAAGGAATAAAAACCCGATTCCGAACTTGATAAGTGTGTTGGGTTCTAGTTTTTTCTTTGCCAGCCAAAGCCAAAGCAAGCCGATAATTGGACTTAAAATAATAACAAAAAGCGTATTTGAACTGTTGTTGACAACATTTGGATCTATATTAAATCCTAATAAATTGTGATCTAAATTGTCCTTCGCAAATAAAGACAAAGAACCGCCACTTTGCTCATAAATTGCATTAAATAAAAAATAGAAAAAGATAAATGCAAATGCGGCAATCAGTTTTTTCTTGTAGCTAACCTGTTCTAATTTTAATAATTCAAAAATAAAGTATCCGACAGCGATTATTCCTATAGTATACATGAAATAATCTGTATAGTCAGTATTTTTAACCATTATAAAAATCAATGGAATGCTTAAAATTGATAAGGCATAAACTGCAATTTCTCTGATTCTTCTTTTACCAGAATCCATTTTCATTAACGGGGAATTACCAATCGGTCCTAAGTTTTTCTTAGTAAAAAGAAAAGTAAGCAAACCGATAATCATCACTACTGCTGCGGCAAGAAAACATAAAGTCCATGAATGGTATTTTCCTAAATAGATGCACAAAGCACCTCCTAAAAGTCCGCCAATATTGATTCCTGCGTAGAACATACCGTAGCCGGCATCTCTTCTCGGATCTTTTTCGTCGTAGAGCTCTCCAACCATCGATGATACATTTGGTTTGAAAAATCCCGTTCCAATAATAGAAAATGCAATACCATAATAGAACATTTCTTGTGGAGCTAAAGCGATCAATAAATTCCCAAGAATCATGACGATACCACCGAAAAATAATGATTTTTTAAAACCTAAAATTTTATCAGCAAAAATTCCGCCTATAAAAGTGAAAGCATATACAAAAGCCTGAATGGCACCATATTGAAGATTGGCAACGTCATCTTTCAGCAAAAGCTGATCTACCATGAAAAATGTCAGAACTCCTCTCATCCCGTAAAAACAGAAACGTTCCCACATTTCTACGGTAAAAAGTGTCCATAATTGTTTTGGATATTTTCCTTTGAAGTTTTGTATTTCTTCTAATGTTAAGCTCATAGGTAAATTAAGTTATTTGAAGTAATAATTAATTGATAAATAAATCTGTTTAAATTAGCATCACTTTTAGAATCTACTAATGTAAAAAAAACCTCTGAAAAATCAGAGGTTTTGTATAATTTAAAATTTGTTTAAAAATTATTTAGCTAATTCTTCAGCCATACCCAATTTATCATTGTGCATCATTTTTTGTAACCATGAGCTTAAGACGAATAAAATTATCGCTGCTGCACCAGTCATTACGATGAATACCATAAAGAACTCATAAAGATTGGTAATCTGATATCCTAAAAATGAAGGATTTACAACTGGACCTGTCTTTACTTCTGCACCTGCAGTTGGAGGAATTAAAGCACTTAATGTACCGGCAAATTTATTCGCTGCTGCATTTGCCAAGAACCAGGTTCCCATCATTAAAGATGAGAGTCTTAAAGGTGCTAATTTTGAAACCATTGATAAACCAATTGGTGATAAACAAAGTTCTCCCATTGTATGGATAATGTAAAGTGAAATTAACCACCACATTGAAACTTTGTCTTCAATTCCCAAACCTTTTACTGCAATTGCGATAACTACATATCCTAATGCAACTAAAGCTAAACCTAAAGCCATTTTTTTTGGAGAAGAAGGTTCTAATTTTCTGATGTATAAAAAGCCCCAGATAATTGAGAATATGGGTGCCAATATAATCACCGAAAGCGGATTAACAGATTGGAAATAAGAAGCAGGCATTTCCCAACCGAATAATGTTCTTTCAGTTTGTCTGTCTGCAAATAAGGTTAGCGAAGCTCCAGCTTGCTCGAATGCCCCCCAAAAGAAGATTACAAAGAAAGCTAATATGAAAACTACAATAATTCTCTGCATTTCAACTTTCGTAAGACTTTTATCCGTTAAAATGATGATTGGCATTACCACCATTGCTCCATAAATGAAGTAGCTGATAATATCAATATCACTTTTAAACATTTGCTTGAAATTTAACATAAAGAAAATAATACCAATTGATCCTAAAATCATCGCAATACTCTTTATATCTAATTTTTTAACAGGTAAACCAATTTCTTTCCCCTCTTCAGAAATCAGATATTTTTTTTGGAATAATACAAAAGCTACCAATCCTAAAAGCATACCTACACCTGCAGTTAAGAATCCCCATTTGAAATCCATAGAACCACAAACCAGAGGCGAGAAGAATGCTCCTAAATTGATCCCCATATAGAAAATGGTAAATGCACTATCAATTCTTCTGTCGTTTGCAGGATATAATTGACCAACCATTGTAGAAATGTTTGGTTTGAAAAAACCATTTCCAATAATAATAGAAGTAAGACCAATCCACATCAAAGTAATTCCTCCATTGGTACCTACTGAAGCACTAAAGAACATGAAAAACTGTCCGATTGCCATTAATAACCCACCAATCACAATACTTCTTCTGTTTCCTAGGAATTTATCACATAAATATCCTCCTAAAAGCGGTGTCAGATAAACTAGCCCTGTATAACTTCCGTATATTTCAGATGCATCGGCATCTTTCATCAATAATATTTTAGTCATAAAGAGAATGAAGATTGCTCTCATTCCATAATAACTGAATCTTTCCCACATTTCTGTGAAAAATAGAAAGTATAAACCTTTAGGATGGCCTTTCTTTTGTGCTGTATCCATATATTCCTTGTTAATTTTTTGTTAAGACTGACAAATATAGTTTTTTTTGAGTTTTTGGCAAGGTTTTAATTTTATTTTAAACAAAAAAGCTGCAGAATAATCTACAGCTTTTGTTTTATTGAATCATAAAGAAATTAGCTTACACCTTTTTCTTTCATTATTTTATTTAACCTTTTTAAAATTGATAAACCTAAGAGTGTTGCTAAAAGTAACAACCCAAAATTTACAATAAAGAAATTGGCTTTATTATCATAATCGTACCAAAAACTTGCTAAAACTCCTGAAAGCTTATTTCCGATAGAGGTCGAGAGGAAGAAACCTCCCATCATCAAAGCAGTTAACCTTGGTGGAGAAAGTTTTGAAACCAAAGATAATCCCATCGGAGAAAGACAGAGTTCACCCACAGTTATGACTCCGTAAGCTGCAACGAGCCATAAAGCTGAAACTTTGATCAATCCGTTTTGTCCTGCATAAACTGCACCGACCATTACCAGACATGATAATGCAGAAATAAATAATCCCAAAACTATTTTTGATGGTGTGCTCGGTTCTTTTCCTTTTCTGCGCAGCATCATGAAAAATGCTACAACAACCGGCGTCAGTAAAATCACCCAACCCGGATTGATGGATTGAAATAATTCTGTATTATAAAGATTTACTTTCTCTGTAGGATTTGCCTCTAGCTTTGTGCGATCAGATTGAGAAATATTTCTAAAATAAATATCTTTTCCTTGTTCTTTTAAAGCTTTTCCGTTTGCATCTTTTTTAACCTGATATTGGTCATCATAAACAGAAACTTCCTTATCCTGAAAGTCTTTTTTGTCAACCAGATAAATTGCTTCCAAAGGTTTTTCTAATGAAGCATGAACTGTTCTGTCTGTATAATAATTTGCCCAACGTGTTAACGCAGTTCCATTTTGTTTGAAAACTGCCCAGAACATTAAGCTTACTGCGAAAATTGCTAATAATGCACCAATTGGTTTTTTATCTTCGGCATTGGCTTTTACATAGAGCATGACATAGAAATAAATCACCGGAACACACGCAAAGATAAATGCGTCTGTACTGTCGCTTCCGAAAATATTATTTGGAATAAACCATCCAATCAGTCCGAAAATAATTGCAGGTAAAAAGACTTTTACCAAAACATCAGAAATTTTAGTATCTCCTTCTTGTGCGGGTTTTAAAATATTTGCCTGAAGAATGTGTTGCCTTCCGATGGTGAAAACCAAAAGACCAACAAACATCCCGACACCAGCTGTCATAAACGCAGGACCCCATCCGTATTTATTACGCATAAATGCAGCGATAATATTACATACAAAAGCTCCGATGTTGATTCCCATGTAGAAAATATTATAACCAGCATCTTTATTGGCTTTATAAGGCTCTTCGTTGTATAAATTTCCTAATAATGTAGAAATAC
>Ga0065714_10002798_pt1 | contig 20651 bp, 8 predicted proteins | sample MisRhiReplicate2_FD_59101 | JGI IMG/M metagenome (GOLD analysis project Ga0065714, IMG submission 59101) | Miscanthus rhizosphere microbial communities from Kellogg Biological Station, MSU, sample Rhizosphere Soil Replicate 2: eDNA_1 v2... | ecosystem: Host-associated > Plants > Roots >...
TGACTATTAATGGAGCTAAGTTTAGTCGAAATAAGGTAAGCGGTACAGGAGCTTATTTTGGAGGTGCTTTATATCAATATACGGGAACCTCAACGCTGGTTAACGTAACCATGAGTAATAACAGCATTGCCTATGTGAATTCCACCCTGAACAAATATGGTGGTGCCATTTACAGAAATGCAGGAACGTTGAATCTGAATAACAGTATAGTTTGGGGTAACCAGCGCGGTAATGGCGTGATCGATGAACTGAACCTGAATATTAAACCAGTGAACGCTTTGATTCGTGGTGGATATGCGGCAGGAAAAGTAATCGTGGATAAAGATCCGTTGTTTAACTTAAGCAATGAGGATGACCTTTCCTTGTCGGATTGTTCACCAGCTATCAATATGGGCGATAACTCACTTTCTACGGCTATCTTGAAAGATCTTGCCGGACAGCCTAGGATTAAAACTGAAGTAGTGGATCTGGGTGCTTTTGAAAATCAGCAGGAAAGGATCAATGTTGGTCCGGCAGTATTGCCTGAAGGTTTAAGGGGGGTAATCTATGAACATCAGATGGTCTCTTCAGGTGGATCCGGAAGTTATACCTATGCAGTGAGCTATGGCGCATTGCCGGATGGACTTCTTTTAAGTCCGTCGGGAAGACTGAGCGGAAGGCCGATTAATGCAGGTCTGTATACTTTCAACATAACCGCCAGCGATGGCACTTTATGCGGAAACAGGCTGTACACCTTTGAGGTGAAAGTCGGTACAGGAAAAGTAAGGATTTATGTGAACCAGGCGGCAACTTCAGGTATGAACAACAGTGCGAGCTGGGATCATGCATTCCTGGATTTGCAAAAAGGATTAAGTTCTGCTTTGGCGGGAGATACGATCTTTGTAGCTAAGGGAACTTACACGCCAGGCTTGAAGGTAAACAGTTATTTTACGCTGAAAGAAGGTGTTAAAATATATGGTGGTTTTGCGGCGACGGAAAAGGGGCTTGCTGACAGGGATTCGACGGCCATCATGACTACTAACCAGACAATTCTTGATGGAGCGAACAGAAGTTATCACGTAATATTTAACAAGGCAGCCTTAACTAATGCTACGGTGCTGGATGGATTTACCATTACTGGGGGTAAAACGGCCAACGCAAATAGCACAGCCGACGTATACAATGGTGGTGGTATTTACAATGCGCTTGGTAAGGTGATCTTTAAAAACCTATGGGTGAAGAATAACTTCGCCTACTATAGTGGAGGGGGAATTTACAATAGCGGCGCAGCTACCTTCAGCAACATCACCCTTGAAAATAATACTGTAATGCAGCTTGGTGGGGGACTTTATAACAATGCTGCAGCTAGTTTCAAAGACATCAAATTTATCGGTAATAAAGGTAATCAGGGTGGAGGAATGTACCACATCACCGCTGCAGTTGAAATGAAAGATGTAGTTTTTAAAAATAATACAGCTACAGCGACCGGAGGTGCATTTTATAATGCAACCAATGGAAAACCTACCATCATAGGTGGATTATTTGTGGGCAATACTGCTGCACAGCATGGTGGTGCCATTTACCATTACACAGGTACTTTTAACTTAACTAATGGAGCTTTCAGCAGGAACAGAACTACGGTGAATGGTTACCATGGTGGCGCTTACTACCACTATACTGGTACATCGAATATCGTAAACGCAACTTTTAGCAACAATACTTCTGCTTATGTTAATGCTTCAACGACCACTAAATATGGTGGAGCTTTGTATCGTAATACAGGAACAGTAAATGTAACCAATAGTATCTTCTGGGGTAATACGCGCGGAAATGCAGTCCCGGATCAGATGAATGCAGGAATTGTTGTTTCTACAAGTACGGTACAAAATGGATATGTAACAGGAACAACCATATTGACAAAAGATCCTCAGCTGGCAAATGCTGCCGCCGACGACCTTTCACTGGCACCTTGTTCGCCGGTAATCAATATGGGAGATAATACAAAGATTACAGGAACGGCTAAAGATCTTGCCGGGGGAGACAGGATTAAACATACAACGGTTGATCTTGGTGCTTACGAGTTCCAGGGCGTATATCTTGAAAATGCAGAACAGCAACTTCCGGCAGCCGATCAATGGACAAGTTATAGTCATCAGATTCAGTTGGCAGCGGGTGGGCCTTATACGTATTCCTTGAGTCAGGGCTTGCTGCCTGATGGATTAGGCTTAAGCAGCTCTGGTCTGATTTCCGGTGAGCCGTCGGTGGCAGGAGATTATGAATTTACACTTGCTGTTCAGGGCGACGATGTTTGTGGTTCACTGAAAGTAAAGATAAAAGTAAACCCACGCGCCGCCTATATCATTGAAGTATTGAAACCTTACCCTGTACCTGTTAAGAAGGATACCGGAACACCGTTCGACCAGTTAAACCTGGTGACACAGGTGGAAGTAGTGATGAGTGATAACAGTCATGCTATGTTCCCTGTCACCTGGGCACCGGGTAATTATGACGGCAATGTAGAAGGTGTTTATGAACTAACAGGTACATTAACTGTTCCGAACCCGGATGTGAACAGAAATAACCTGACGGCAACAGCAAAGGTTGCAGTTATTACTCCTATATATCCATACATTATTGCTGCAGCACCACTGCCTCCTGTAAAGGTATTATCGGGCACGCCGTACAGCGATGTGTTGCCATTATTGCCAAAACAGGCAGAGGTAACTTACGATGATGGCGTGACGAAGGAAATGCTGAACCTGACCTGGAAACAGGGTAACTACCTCCCTAAGGTTGGTGTGTACCGTTTATATGCTACGCTGGGTATTAAGGAGGAGCATGCTAATCCTGCCGATTTTGAAGCTAATGTAGATGTTTATGTTCAGCATAACATTATTGCTGTTGAGGATTTGGCTGATATCACGGTGGATTTGAATACACCAGCTGCAAACCTGCCACTGCCGGGCTCGGTAAGGGTGACTTATCATGATCAAACTACGGGATTCCTGAACGTGATCTGGGATAGGACCCCTTATATTGCNGATAAAGGTGCGGAGTATGACCTGAAAGGTACNCTTCAATTGAATGACGTGGTTTCAAATACCGGTTTATTATTNGCTCAGAATAAAGTGATCATCCGTAAAAATATCGTTTCTGTGGAGGGTGAGTATGCGGCAAGTACGCCTTATGATACCCCATTTGATGAGGTGATCCTACCGCAAACGGTAAAGGTTAATTTTGATGACGGTACTCAGGATACCGTAGGGGTAGAATGGGCTCCGGGTAATTATAACCAGCTGCAAAGCGGTAATTATACGCTTACAGGAACTTTGCTCCACAATGAAAGTATCGACAATAAGAGCAACATCAACGCACAGATGGTGCTTACGGTATTGCCAAAACCTAAAAATATTGTGAGTATTGCAGTATTGGATACTGTGAAGGTGAGTTATGGTACATTGCTCACGGCAATTCCAGAGCTGACTGCAGCAGTACAGGTAATTTATGACGATGGTAGCACCGGTACGCTGAATATGACCTGGGATACCGAAGGTTATGACCCACTGGTTCCTGATGTTTACTCCTTTATGGGAGATCCGGTGCTGATTCCGGGTGTTGTTAATAAAGACGCTAAAACTGCAGAAATAAACATACAGGTAGGCAATAAAAAGATAATCGCCGTACAGAATCCAGCCGCGATTACCGTGAAATATGGAATACCAGTGGAAGATATTGCCTTCCCGGAAAATGTCAATGTGACTTATAATGACCAGTCTGCAGGTACCGAAGGAGTCATCTGGAGTTCTGCAACTTATAATCCACAGCTTCCGGGGGTATATGAGTTTAAGGGAACCCTGGTTACCAGTGACGATATTGATAATCCGGATGGCCTGATTGCAACTATTAGCGTAACGGTTGGGCCAAAACCACTTGAAGTAGTTAGTGTTGCAGCAAGTACTGTGCTTGTTCCTTTTGGTACCAGCTTTGTCAATGCGCAACCTCTGTTCCCTGCACAGGTGAATGTGACTTACGATAATGGTACCACGGGTATGCTGAATGTAACCTGGGAAGAGGGGGATTACATTGATGATATACCTGGAGAATATGAATTGAAAGGTGCTTTGCAGCTTTCTGAAAACATCCTTAATCCGAATGATGTGGAAGCATTGCTTACGGTAACAGTGGGCAAGCACGTCATCGATAACTACACCAGTCCGGATACCATAACGGTAGTTTTTGGTACTGCTCAGGAAGCGGTTACTTTACCAGGGCAACTGAATGCACAATTTGTTGATGGAGGGAATGAGGACCTGGGAGTAGATTGGGATCTTACCCCTTATAACGGAAACCTTGCCGGATCATATGTACTTAATGGAAGCTTTACACTGACCGATCAGGTAGAGAATCCGAAGCCGGTAAATCCGAAGATCGTGGTGAATGTGTTGCCAAGAGAGAAGGTAATTGTCTCTTTAAAAACAGATACCATCAAGGTCGCATTTGGTACTCCATTGGAAAATTTACAGCTTCCTGTGATCAGCAAAGCAACCCTCGATGATGGTACATTGATCGATGTTGCCGTACAGGATACTTCATTCAAGTCGCCGCTTTATAATGGAGATGCTGCGGCTGAATATCTTTTTGAAGGTGTTATTGTGGAGCCTCAAGGAATCTTAAATACCAACAACCTGATGCCGAAAGTACTGGTTGTTGTGGACAGAAAACAAATTGAAAGTATAGAGACCCTGCCGGGAATCAGTGTAGATTATGATACTGAATTTGATGCACTGACACTACCTGAAGCTGTAAAAGTAACTTATAATGATGCCTCAGAGGAACTGCTTTCTGTATCGTGGGATAAGGGTACTTATGATGGTAAAACTGCAGGTGTGTATACTTTGCAGGGGACCATGGTGATTCCAGACGATGCTGATAATCCGAAGGGACTTCAACCTGTAATTACGGTAACAGTAGCAGAACGTATTAAAAAGTTACTTTCTATCACAAGAGATACGGTTGAGGTTAGCTATGGAACGTTGCAGGGGGATATCTCATTCCCGGTAACAGCCACGGGCTTGTTTGACGATGGTAGTACATTGAGTCTTACGGTAACCACATGGGAGAATCCAGATTATGATCCTGCAACCCCGGGTTCGTATGAGTTTAGTTCAGAAGTGGTCATGCCAGCGCTGACTGAGAATCCTGATTCAATCCAGGCAGCGGTTACCGTAAAGGTGGCCCAGCGCTATATTGTTAGTGTAACAGACCCTCTTGCTGTAACCGTACCTTACGGTACCAGCTTCGGAACGCTAATGCTGCCGGATAAGGTTATGGTGACCTATAACAATAACGGTCAGGAAGATTTGCCGGTTAACTGGGATGGTAGTACTTATAATGGCATGCTAGCCGCTGATTATATTCTTCCGGGAACACTGGTTCCTGGCTCACCGGAAGAGAATAAAGACAATAAAAGTACATCTATTAAAATAACTGTATTGCCTAAATTGCTGGTGCTGGATTCTGTACTGGTAAATACACCTGTACATTTCCCGTTCGGTACTACCGAAGAGCAAGTGCTTGCTCAGTTAGGAACGCAGCTTGATGCGATTTTTACTGATGCATCAACAGGTAAAGTTGCCGTTAGCTGGGCATCTTCGCTATTTAATGGTAATGTTGCCGGATCTTACAACTTTACCGGTTTGCTCGATATGGAAGGAAAAGCAGAGAATCCTGACGACATTACAGCGAAAGTAGAGGTGATTATCGACAATAAAAACGTGATTGCCGTGGAAACGCTGGCTGATCTGATTGAGGTGTATGGGAAACCATTCTCCGCGCTTAATTTACCGGCAACAGTTATGGTAACTTATGACGACCAGAGCACAGCCAACCTACCGGTGTTGTGGACTGAAGGCAATTATGATGCTCAACTGTTGACACAGCAAACTATTCATGGAGACTTACAGCTGACGGATGATGTCAGGAACGGTACAAATCTGCAGCCGCAGATTAAAGTGACGCTATGGAAAGACTTACTTTCGGCAGCAGAGATTGCACCAATAACAGTGAAGTATGGAACGCCATTTGCAAACCTTGGTTTACCGGCATCCATTGAGGTAACTTACAACGATGGATCGAAAGAGCTGTTGAATATTACCTGGGATCAGGCAGCCTATGCTGCTGCTGCAATAGGGGAGCTGGATCTTACAGGAGCACTAACCTTATCGGCGAATACTTTCAATACTACTGATCAGGTTGCAAGTGTAAAGATCACTATTGAAAAGGCTGCACAAACTATCACTTTTGCACCTGTAGGTGATAAAAACTATGGTGATGAGCCATTCAAGCTGATTGCTACTGCTTCTTCGGGATTACCGGTAGTTTTTGAATTGCTGGAAGGTAAGCTTGATCTCAACGGAGATATGGCTACTATTGAAGGTGCTGGTGACGTTGTGTTGAAAGTTTCGCAAGCGGGAAATGCCTTTTTCGCTCCTGCGGAAGCACAGCAAACTTTTAAAATTAACAAGGCGATGCTGACGGTTACCGGTGATACTTTAACGAAGTATTTTGGTAAGGAGAATCCACCGTTCACCTATCACATGAAAGGGTTTAAATACGAGGAAACGGATACCACTGTTCGTGCTGATGCTACATTGCAGGGGGAACCTGCTTTCAGTACAACGGCGACACCGGGTAGTCCTGCCGGAGATTACCCGGTAACACTGAGTATGGGCACACTGCAGGCCGATAACTATGAGTTTACTTTCGAGCCTGGCTTGCTGACAGTTAAAAATCTATACCACACTATTACTTTTGAAACGATGGGTGGAACAACCATTGATCCAATACAGGTGGAAGATGGGACCAAGCTTCCTGCGGTATCTACAACAAAAGTGGGAATGATTTTTTATACCTGGTTTAGTGACCAACGTATGGAAACAGTTTTTAATTTTGACGCCGAAATCACGGAATCTATGACGCTTTATGCAGATTGGACGACGACCTCGCTGCCAAATTCAGGTCCGCTTAGTATGCGTACTGTGGCGGATTATATGCTTGGACTGAATGAGCTGACTACAGCAGAACGTGCTGCACCATTTTCGCTGTCACTCCTGAATGGAAAGAGTCACCTTTCAAGGAAGACTCCACCTTTCAAACTGAGTGATTGGTATGGATACGGACCGATGAAAAAGGCGTTGTTGAATACCAGTACGGTAACTGCGAAAGATGAAACTGCAGTAACCATTGCGATGGCATTGCTTAACAATGGAGGAACAGCGCTAACGGGCAGTGGTGTTTGCTGGAGTACGGTGGCTAATCCAACCATTGCAGATACAAGGGTGAATGCTGCTAATATTGGCGACAGTCAGGTATTAGTAGATGGCTTAATTGTAGGCGTAGACTACTACCTGAAGGCTTTTGCCATCAATCAGGCAGGAATTAGCTATGGCAATGAGCTGGTGTTTAGAATTAAAGAAGGTGGTTTAGTAGAAATGATTAAGAAATAAAAAAGATATGCAAATCAAACAAAAATGGAGCGGCCATTTAATCAGGTTTATGGTGCTCACTTTAAGTACCTGGTGCTTTTATCCTAACGATGCTAAAGCTCAGTTTGTGGGAAATCCGCTGATTCCTAAGGATGGTAAAGTGATCATCTATACCAACGATGCCAAAGGTGGGCATCATCAGGTGGCGACCGTTGCGGATAGAGATAACATTAGTGCCGACAGGCGTCAGCCGGGAATGTTGTGTACGGTGATGGATGATGGAAGCGGGAAGGCTAAAACTTTCCAGTTGATTTGTAAGGATTTGCCTGCGGAGTTAACTAATAATGCCAACTGGATTGCTTTTTCGTCTGGAGCTGGTGGTGGTACCGTCGGTAGCTTTAATGGTAATCGTCCTATCACAGGTGAATTTTATAAAAATGTAAATCCGGGTACTGATGACCTGGCCAAATGGATTGAGGCGGTGTTTTATCCTTCACTGGGGCCTTCGGCATCGCTTACAGCAACACCATCCGGTGTGATGGAGATGGGGGCAGCTGGTAGCACATCGGTTTCCTTGTCCTGGACTGCTGGCAGGGCTGCTGCAACGGAAGAAATTACGGAGATTACCGTAAATGGGACTAATGTATTTACGGCCTCACCTGCTGCAGGAGCTTCGGTAAATGGAACCCAAAGTGCTACGGCGACGAACAATCAGAAAACGACCTTTACGATGACTGTAAAAACAAAAGATAATAAAACGGCTTCGGCCAGTGCTTCGATCGACTTTCAGTCGAAGCGTTACTTTGGTTTTGCATCAGGTGGTGAAGATGGTGTACCTTTTGCTCCAACAGATGCACAGATTCTCGCATTGTCCAGCGAGTTCGGTACCTCTGCTGCGGTATCCAATAAATCGGTTGCGCCAACTGGCCGACAGAAGCTCGTGATTGCCTATCCTGCCTCATGGGGAGGAACTAAGATTATTATTGGTGTAAACGATTCTACAGGTGCTTTTGAGAAGACTACCCGGTCGTTTACGAATGCAAGTGGCGGAACAACATCCTATGTGATTTATGTGCAGAAGGACAACACTGCAGGGGCATTAACATTCAGTGTTCAGTAGCGATTGGTTCATTAATTTTTAAGTTTTAAAAAAGAGACAGATGTTAAAAATAAAAGCTTTTCAGATGAAGAATATCTATTCATTTTTAATAGTGATGGCACTGGCCGGCCTTAGTGCATCGGCACAGGTGAAGGTGATCGGTGCGGTGGAACCGAATGATCTTACCGATAAATATCCTACACATAATGAGATTTATGGTAAGGGTGGTTTTCGATCGGTAGCTGATGTTGCCGAACGTAATGGTATAACCCCGGCGAGAAGAAGTGCCGGGATGTTAGTATATGTTATTTCAGAAGAAAAACTTTACCAGTTGAAGGGCGGTTTGGTAGATGCAAATTGGACAGAAATTGCCTTCGGGGCAGGAAGTGGTGGTGGTACCGGTGGCGTTGTGGCCATTGAAAAAGGAGGAACAGGTGCTGTTACTGCGGAAGAAGCAAGGGTAAACCTTGGGCTTGGAACCCTGGCTGTTCAGAATAAAGATGCAGTAGAGATTACCAATGGTGCGATTGATGGAACCTTAATCGGTAAATTGGCCCCTGCGGAGGGGATGTTCACTATTCTGGATGTAAATTCGGAACTACGTGTGACTGGGAAGGTTATGGTTTCGGGGGATATTACTGCGACAGGGGATGTTACTGCAAATTCAGATATACGTTTGAAGAAGAATATTGTTACCATTCCTCCGGTATCTGAAAGTTTAAGGAGATTGCATGCGGTATCTTATGATCGTAAGGACATGAACCTTCACCAAATTGGATTCATCGCACAGAATGTGCAGGAGCATTTTCCTTCTCTAATTAGGGTAGACAATGATGCCAACAAAACGCTATCGTTAAATTATCAGACGATGACGGTTCCTTTACTGAAGGGCTGGCAGGAGCATGATGAAGAAATTAGTCAGCTTAAAACTGAGGTTAATCAGTTGAAGAAAGAACTTAAGGAGTTGAAAGAAATGTTGCTGCTCAATGGAAAGGGAGGGAAATAGTATAAATTGATTGCTCGAATAGCTCTGATGTACACACATTTGCCAAATATTATTTATCATTGCTATTATATTCGTAAACTTAGATCGAGAGCCAAATAAATGCGTGACTATACTCAATGCAGCGATGCTGAACTTGCCACACTTTTGCGGTCTGGGGATGATGCTGCATTTAAGGAAATCTACCAGCGCTACGATAAACTGCTTTTTCTTTATGCCTTTAACAAACTCCGTAATGAGGAAGAAGCGAAGGATGCAGTTCAGGATGTGTTTTTGTGGATATTGAAAAACAAGCATGTATTAATTCTCAAAACAACACTATCAGGTTACCTATATAAATCAACTTTAAATCGGGTGTTTGACATCTTCAGACACAGAGATATCGTTAAAAAATACATCGAAGCGGGGGATTATTTTATCGAGACAGACACTGAGGAAACAGACTATCTGATCCGTGAGAAAGACATTGCTTTATTGATCGAACAAGAAATTGCGAGCATGCCCCCNAGGATGAAAGAAATTTACAAACTGAAGCGAAAGCAATACTTAAGCACAAANCAGATTGCTGAACAGCTGGATATCTCAGAAAATACGGTTTCTAATCACCTCAAAAAAGCATCAAAACATCTAAAAACAAAACTTGGTGTAGTTATTTATGTATTACATATCCTGAATTCATCAAATTGATTGAAATTATTGTGTCTTATTATCAGGTTGTTAGCTGAAGAATTGAGGTTTTGATAATAATTATTTAAAACCCGATAGCCAATCCGCATTTCACAATCGCCTTTGTTTTCAGATCGGGGAAATAACCACAAACGATATGCAAAGGAAAAGCGTCAAATCAGTGCTTGAAAAAATCCGTTCGGGAAATTATACTCCTGAAGAAGAAATCATTGCCAAGCACTGGCTGCATAAGCTTAATTCAAAAATTCAATCCGGATACTCAGACCATGATTTGGAAAGGGTTAGTGATGAGATGTGGAACGTTTTGATGAAAGAAAAACTAAATCGCCCAACTAAAATCTTTAAACTATGGCCTCGGATAGCTGTCGCTGTGGCAATTATGATGGTTGTAAGTGCTGGATTAATCTTTTATTTCAATGATATAAAGCACCATATAAATTTAGAATCTTCTTATACTGATATTGCGCCTGGAAAAATTGGCGCTACCCTTACACTTGCCAATGGTGAAAAGATCAGGTTATCTGATGCAGCCAATGGTGAAATTGCTAAAGAAGCTGATATTAGTGTTACCAAAACGGCTGATGGACAGGTAGTATATAAGATTACTTCTCAGGCTCGTAATGACGACAATAATTCGTCGTTGCAAGGAGGCACGACAAAATACCCCTATAACACGCTTAGTACCGCCAAAGGCGAAACCTATATTTTAACGTTACCGGATAAAAGTAAAGTTTGGCTCAACGCTGCTTCGAGTTTAACTTATTCCGCCAATCTAAATGAGCGCGGGATGCGTAGGGTAAAGCTTGAAGGTGAGGCTTACTTTGAAATTTTTAAGGATAAAGCACACCCTTTTATTGTAAAAACAGAAAATCAGGAAGTAATAGTTCATGGAACCCACTTTAATATCAACAGTTACGCTGACGAAGGACGCACTAAAACTACACTCTTAGAAGGTACTGTAGGTATTACGACTGTTTATAATGCGAGGGAAGTAATGCTAAAACCAGGGCAACAAGCTGAACTGGAAGGCAAAAGTATGGTTGTAAATTCGGCGAACCTGGAGGAAGTGCTGGCCTGGAAAAACGGCTTGTTCAAATTTAAGGATGCAGATATTCGTACTGTTATGAGACAAATGGCAAGATGGTACAATATAGAAGTTATTTACCAGGGAAAGGTGCCTGATATTGTCTTTACAGGAGAAATGTACAGGAACGAAAATGCAAATCAATTGCTTAACATGCTAAAGTTTTATAAAGTAAATTTTAAGGTAGTAGATAGCAAAAAAATCGTGATCATTAACTAAAACACACTTAAACTAAAACCAAACTAAACCAAAAAGATATGGAAGAATAATTACCTGATCAAGTTTAACCCCCGGGGTTAAATGAGGTAACTAAATGAAAGCCGGAAAGTGTTGGTACCACAATCCGGCTAAAAGTTGAGTTACCCTTTCCGCTCTACATGAGTATTGCGGAATAAAAGACGATGTAAACCATTTTTAAGTATGAACTCAACCCGCACAAAAGTATGAAAATAAATGCTTTTAAAACAGGGGCGCAATCCTTTTGGTTGCCACCCAAGATCTTATTGATTATGAAGTTGACCACTTTCATATTAATTGTTTCCCTAATGCAGCTAAGTGCTAAAGGGTTTAGTCAGAAGATTAGTCTGAATGGAAAGGGGATGCTAGTCCCAGCCGTTCTGGAATCTATTAAAGCACAGTCTGGTTTTGTTTTTCTATATAACAGTAAAGACCTGAACGAGTTAAAGATAGATGTGAAACTGAAGAATACTGATATTACTACTGCGCTGAATCAAATATTTAAAGACCTGCCTTTTTCTTATTCCATAGAAAATAAGAATGTCTTTATTAAAGAAAAAGAAAAGTCTGTAGTAGACAAGGTGATGGATTATTTTTCGGACGCAGCCGTTAAAGCGGATATTACTATAATAGGAAGGGTTAGCGACGAAGGAGGGAAACCTATTCCTGGAGCTTCGGTAACCATTAAGGGAACTAATAAAATCGTGTCAACTGATGCAAATGGTAAGTTTACTTTATCTGCAGCGCTTAATTCTACGCTGGTCATCAGATTCGTCGGTTTTGAAAGCCAGGAAATTCGGGTAACCGGAACTGCGCCCTTAAATATAATATTGAAGGCTGCCTATAATCCACTAAATGAAGTTGTGGTTACAGCATTGGGTATTAAACAGGAAAAGCGTGCGCTTGGGTATGCCATAACGGAAATAAAAGGCCAGGAAATTGCGCAGACACAACGTGAAAATTTTCTTAACTCCTTGCAGGGCAGAGTTGCTGGTTTAACGGTGGCGCATACTTCTGGCTTGCCCGGGGCTTCAGCTTCCGTTGTGATCAGGGGCATTTCTTCTTTAAGCGGAAGTAATCAGCCTTTATTTATTGTTGATGGTCTTCCTATTGATAACAAGACTTTTAGTACGGGGGACCTGGCTTCTGATATTCCGGGGAGTGCTACTTTACTTTCTGACAAGGGAGTAGATTTCTCTAACAGGGCGGCTGATATTAATCCTGAGGATATTGAATCTATAACTGTGCTTAAAGGTCCGGAAGCATCGGCTTTATATGGTATTGATGCGGCTTCTGGTGCAATTGTGATCACGACTAAAAAAGGTGTGGCAGGAACGGGTAAAATAAATTATGGGAATAGTTTTAAAGTCGTGAAGCTGATTAAGACTCCTGAAATTCAAACTGTATATGGTCCGGGAACAGATGGTATCAGCAACCCTGATCTATTGAGCTATTTTGGGCCAAAGTATCCTGAGGGAACGAAATTTTACGATAATATTGGAACGTTTTTTCAGAATTCACTAACTAACCGTCATTATCTTTCTTTTGAAGGCGGGGTAAATAAAAAGATAACTTACAGACTTACCGGTACTTATTTAAATGAAAATGGTATTGTACCCAGTACAGCGCTTACCCGTTTGAACCTTGGAGGGTCTACCTCTGCTAATATCACCAAATACTTATCAGCCAACATTACATTTGGCTATACATCACAAAAAAACGACCAGGTTTATAAAGGAAGCGGTGGGGTGTTACTGGGATTACTTACCTGGCCTTCTGCCGATAATGCGAAAGATTACCTTAATCCTGATGGCACAAGGCGCACCATTCAAGAAGATGTTACCCTGACCAACGAGGTAGAGAATCCATATTTCAACTTTGAAAAGAATGTGAACCATACAGCAACAAGTCGGGTAAATACCAATGTTGAACTCGCTTTTGATCCGGTTAAGTGGTTTTCTACTAAAGGACAGCTTGGTATTGATAATTATACCAATGAAATTCTGTTGGTACGCCACCCACAATCCAATCTTGGTTTTTCAAAAGGCGGGGTACTGGATGTGGCAACTGCGGTAAATAAAAATCTGAATGCACAGCTTTTAAATACAGTTAAACAGGATTTTGGTAGGTTTAAAACGAGCTTTCTCCTTGGAGGGTCATTAAACCAGTTTAGTTTTGTAACCAATGCCGTTAATGGAGAAGGTTTCCTGGATCCTGATTTTTATAGCATTAACAATACTGATCCAACGAAACACCGGGGAAGGTCTGTTTTACGTGAAAGAAGGTTATTGGGCGTATTTGGCAATATGACTGTTAATTATAATAACATCGTGTACGTCACCGGGTCGTTTAGGAATGACTGGACTTCAACATTACCGCTTAAAAACAGGTCATTTTTCTCTCCGTCGGCTCAAATGTCATTTGTGTTTTCAGAGCTGAATCCGTTTAAAACCCTTTCCTGGCTCACCTATGGTAAATTGCGTTTCTCGGCCGGGAGTGTAGGAAAAGATGCGCCACCATATGGTACTAATCCCGGTCTGGAAAATCAACGGACTACGGGGGGTGGCTTTTCTTATGGCTTTACCGCACCGAGTCCCGATTTGAAAGCAGAACGGACAAGATCAATGGAAGCGGGTGCCGAGTTGAAGTTTTTGCATAGCAGATTAGGTGTGGATCTTGCTGTATACCGGAAAAAATCTATAGATCAGATTATTAAGGATTTAAGGTTGAGCTACGGTACTGGTTTTATCCTTCAGGTATTTAATGGAGGTGATGTCATAAATGAAGGGGTAGAACTTCAACTGGACGCTACTCCAGTTAAAACAAAGTACTTTACCTGGGATATACTGGCCAATTTTAATGCAACAAGAAGCGAAGTCGGTATTTTACCGCAGGGCTTAGAAGAATATTACAACTCGGACGTAATGCAGTATCTGAATGTGCGTAATGGCGTAAAGCCTGGTTATCCTGCTACTACTTTTACCACACCTTTGTATAAAAGGAATAATCAGGGCGAACTTTTAATTAGCCCTGCTACCGGACTGCCATTGCGGAATTCGGCAATATGGGAAGTGGCTGGCGACAGGAACCCTGACTTTACCGTTGGTTTGACCAATAGATTTAGCTATAAGAATTTCTCACTTAACTTTTTAATCGATTTTAGAAAAGGTGGCGACATCTTTAATGCTACAGAACATTTTCTTACCAGTCGTGGATTGAGTAAAAACACTTTAAATAGAGAGCAGCCCGTGGTTATTAAAGGAGTTTTTTATGATGGAATGGAAAATACAGCCAAACCAAATTATAACAATATAATAGTTACACCTTATTACAATTCGACCAACTTTTATTCAGTTAACGGGGCTATTAATGAGGAGGATTTTATTGAGAAAAATATCGGCTGGATAAGGATGAGGGACATTACACTTTCTTACAGGTTTGATCAGAAGTTTTTAAAAAGAACGGGCGTGTTTAAAAATGCAAGTATATTTTTTACTGCTACAGACTTGTTTTTGATTACCAATTATACCGGGCTTGATCCAGCGGTAAGTGGCAGTTCTGCTGCGGTTGGCGGAAGTGGTGCTGTAGGGTTTGATTATGGAACTTTCCCTATGCCAATGGGATTAAATTTTGGGATTCAGGTAGGACTTTAACTAATGCGTACGAACATGAAAAATAATATTATAGTAATGCTGCTGGCTTTAGCTGCAATGTTTACTGCTGGGTGTAAGAAATACCTCGACATTAATACCAATCCTAATTATCCTCAAAAGGTTGCAGCCAATCTTTATCTGTCACCTATTCAGGCAAACATAGCACTGGGGCTTCAAAATGATGGCCGGTTTTTAGGTAAATATGTACAAAACTGGGTTGGTAATGCTTCTAATGATTTGTGGGATAGGCATGGTCACAACCAATATGCTGCATCGGGTGCAGATTTTGGGGGAGAACTTTGGAGAGTAGTGTATTGGAGGATGGGGCAGAATTTATCTGATATGATTGCGCTTGCCGAAAAGGAAAAACGCTGGGATATTGTTGGGGCAGGCAAAGTTTTGCGCGCATGGGGATGGCAGATGCTGACAGATATGCACGGAGAGATCATCATGAAAGAGGCTTTTGATCCCAATAAAAAAGCATTTCAGTATGATAGCCAGCAAGATATTTATACTGAGGTAGTGCGGTTGTGTAAGGAAGGAATCGCCGATCTGGAACGTACGGATGGTGCCTCTTCTAAATCATATTTTGGACAAGGGGATTTGATTTTTAAAGGGGATAAGGATAAGTGGATTAAGTTTGGTTATGGCTTGCTGGCCATCAATGCCTTGCATTTGTCTAACAAGACAGACCTTTTTGATGCAGATCTTGTTATTCAATATGTAGATAAGGCATTGGCTTCAAATCTTGATGATGCTATTGTGCCGTTTGCAGGCAGTGTGACCAGTGATGCCAACTATTTTGGCCCCAGGAACAATACTGTCGCAGCTTTCAGGCAATCAGAATATGTGGTAAATCTGATGAATGGGGGGGCAACTTCGGGGGTGGTTGATCCGAGAATGAACAAAATGCTGGTTCCTGCACCGGATGGAAAATTTAGAGGTTTGAGCCCAACCTTCGGATATGGAACGCTTGTAACAGCGCAGCGCCCGTTCACTTTATGGAGGACAGTGGCTGTTCCAGCACCTGGAGTTGGCAGTTGGTATATTTTTAACGACAATTCGGGTTTTCCAATCATGACTTATGCACAGCTGCAGTTTATTAAAGCAGAGGCAGCATTAAAAAAGCAATATAACAATATTGCGCTGCAGGCATATGTAAATGGTATTTCTGCACATATTGATTATGTGAATGAAATTTATTCGAAAAATACCCCGGTAACTGGAGTTACAACCGTTTCGGCTATAGAAAAAAACGCCTATTTATCCAATGTTAACATTGTTCCTAATGCATCGGCATTGACAGTACAGCAGATTTTACTTCAAAAATATATTGCACAATGGGGTTGGGGATTTATCGAAACCTGGACTGATATACGTAGAAATCATTACGAAACCGCAAAGCTGAACGGATTTATGGTTCCGACTAACCTGTTTCCGGATAACAATGGTTTGCCTGCTTATCGCATGAGGCCCAGGTTTAATTCAGAATATGTATGGAACCGCGATGCACTTGGTAAAGTAGGCGGTTTAAAGACTGATTACGCAACTTATGAAATGTGGTTTACAAAACCTTAAATAATATTGAGATGGAAAGAATATTAAAACATATAATGCCACTATGGGCAATATTAATTGCAGGTTCCTTTTTATCCTGTAAGAAGGATGGTATTAGTTACAGAAATTCGCCCGATACTTATGTAGATAAGGACAATGCACGCATATTCAGTGTACATGCCTCTCCGGACGGACCTCAGTTGGATTTTTTCTTTAACCAGGTTAAGATAGCAGGAGCGCAGCCCTCTTCATTAACAGGACTTGGTGAAGGATTGGCATATAATAAGACAGGTTTTCAATATGTTGCCGGTTATGCAAGTCTAAAACATGGACCAGGGACGCTGAATCTTGTTACACCTGCCGGAGAGACGACCGTTCCAGGAGGAACGGTTGTGTATTCCCAAGACCTTAGTCTGGACAAAAGTAAAGCGTATTCTATTTTTGCTGTGGGGCCAAAAGTAAGCATGAGTGCGCTAGTGCTGGAAGATAAATTTATTTATCCCCTACGGAAAGCAAGCATCCGCTTTGTGAATCTTTTATCTGGGTCGCCAAGTGTAAAAGTGAATTATAGTTTTACCGCCCTTGGCCAAACGCAGCCTGTTGCAGGCGAACTTGCAACGGGGATTGACTATAAAGGTGCTACAGATTTTCTGCCTGTTGAATTTGGTCTTTATGTGTTTCAGGTTAAAAATGCTGTTACAGGCGCAAACATTGGAGGAACAGTGAGTTTAACGGCTTCAATTACTAAAAACTATTCTCTCTTACTTAGGGGGGTGATGGGGAGTACAGTTACACCTCCTTTAGCAACTACGGTAACCCAGGATAAATAAATATTATAGATATAAGCTATGAGAAAAGTACATTTAATGTTGCTGCTGGCCATGCTATGCCTTTTTCCGCGAATAATTTATGCACAGGCCAACCAGTCGGCCAGTATTTCCAACCAGTGGATAGAGGTTGTATTTAATAAAAACACAGGTGAACTTCAAAGACTGATCAATAAGAAAACGGGAGAGAACGTATTGAAAAACTGGTCGGCCAAAAAGAGCATGCCCTTCGGCTTACTGGTTCGTAAGGGTAATGAAAAGGTTCAGCTGGTTACTGCCCCCGGTACAGAAAACGTGAAGGATAACAAGCAGCTGGCTGCGGAGGTTAAACTATACACGGAAGTAGATGATACTTCGGTTATTCAAATCCGCTATCCACAATTATTTGCTGAAAAGGGGATTTTAAACATCATTGTTGAAATTACAGTGCGCATTCCTAAAAACAGTAAGGAAAGTTTCTGGTCTATGTCGTTATCTAATCAGGAGGATAATTGTACCATTGATGATGTTAGGTTTCCATGTTTTTTTGGTGTGTATTTAGGGGATACCTGGAAGGATGATGAGTTGGTATATCCTTATCATTCTGGAGAAAAGATAATAAACCCCGTAGAAAGCTATGAAAAGGGGAGTGCTTCTATTGGCTGGAGGTGGCAGGATTATAAGTATACTTACAAAACAGGGGCATCTACAGCTATAAAGGATAAGGACAATTTATATTTCAGAGCGTTTAAATATTCACCTCGGCTTTCAATGATGTGGCTGGATTATTATGATCAAAATGGCGGCTTGTATATGGCTTCTTATGAGGATAAACCAGGAATGGCTGCGATACGGGCAGAAACTCCGGGGAAAGATATGCCAGGCATGGGCTTTTATATGATTAAAAATCCCGATTTGAAAAAGGGACAAAGCTGGCAATCGCACAATTATTCGGTAGCACTCCATCCGGGTGATTGGCACTGGGCTGCTGATCAGTACAGGAACTGGAAGCAAAAGTCTTTGCAAAAATACCTGAAGCCACATCTGGTGCCCGATTGGTTTAGCAAAAGCGCCGGTTTGGTTGCCCATTATGATTTCAAGTATCAGAATGGATCTGTAGTACACCGGTTTAAAGACCTTCCAAGATTGTATAAAGAGGCAAAGGAAATGGGGTTAAATCATTTGCTGCTTTCGGGCTGGCATGTTGATGGTTTTGATAATGGTTTCCCTATGTATACGCCCGATCCGGATCTTGGAACAGAATCTGAATTTATTAAGTATATAAAAGAGGTTAATGATGCCGGTGGGCATATCATGTTTTACCTTAATTCGAGGCTGTTTAATATGAAGTATACTGACTCCAAGGATAAAATAGACAAGTGGGCTGTTAAGAATGAAAAGGGAGAAAACAGGGTGGAGAAATATGGGAATGGAAATATCAGTTTTGCGGTAATGTGTCCTAATTATTCTGGCTGGCAGGATCAGATGTTCAACACCATTCAATACCTGGTAAAAAAAGCAGGTGCTCATGGGATTTATCTTGATCAGCTTGGAATGGGTACTCCGGAACTTTGCTTTAATAAAGCGCATCATCATCAGCATGATCGATGGATAGACGGCCAAATGCAGCTTCTTGAACGGGTTCATCAGCATATTGCTGTTCCTTATGCGAGTGAAAAAGATAAGCAGGTAGCAATTGTTTTTGAAGGAGCCAGTGATAATTACGGCAATTATGCCAGCGGACAGTTAATCTCTACATTTTCTCATTACTTTACCGGAGCATTTCCCGAATTATATCGGTACACCTTTCCAGGGCAGACTCTTGTTGATATGGTGTATCCATCAAAAAATCAGGTGATGCGCCCTGTCCACATTTCCCGTGTGTCGAAAGATATGATTGATCGTACGTTCCTGCTCGGTAATTCCTTGTGGGTCTATGATCTGGAAGAAGATAATTCATTCAGGAACGATCCGGAAATGATGGCCTATCTAAAACAAGTTATTTCTTTACGTAAGACCTGGCTGTCGCAGTTTACAAATGCCTCATTTAGGGACGATGTGGGGCTCGAAATAGGAAACTCCGCTATTGTAGCCAAACATTTTGAACTGCAAAAAGGCAAGCTGATTACCGTTAAAAATGTCTCTGGTACGAAATGGGAACTGATGGTAGATACCCATGGCAAAAAAGTTACCAGAGTGATGCTTTATAATATGGGAGGTGGCGTAGTCAGTATTCCATTCAAGCAGGTGTATTATAAAAATAAGCCTTACCTCAAGGTAGAAAGTACATCAGAAAGACTGGCCTTTCTACATTTTTCCTTTTAGTTGAGTTAAAAAAGTAACAACAGAAAATGGACAATAAACAGACAAACGACGACAAGAACATTGCCACTGGCAGAAGACGGTTTATAGGATCAATGGCTACTCTGGGTGCATTTTTTATTGTACCACGGAGCGTGCTTGGCGGGAGGGGATATATTGCCCCATCTGATAAAATTAATCTGGGCTTTATAGGTGCCGGTAGGCAATCATCAGACCTTATGACTGTATTTAATAGAAATAACGCTGTTCAGATTATTGCCGCTAGTGATCCCTACCAGGATAAGTTACTTGGATTTTGCAAGCATTCCGATCAGCTTTATTCGAGTAGGAACGGGAATGACTATACTTCATGTAAACCTTATCAGGATTTCAGGGAAATATTGTCGTTAAAATCTGTGGATGCGGTTGTGATAGGTTCGCCTGATCATTGGCATGCCGTTCATGTAGTAAAAGCTGTTGAAGCAGGTAAAGATGTATATTGTGAAAAGCCCCTATCGTTGAGTATTGATGAAGGACGAAAGATGGCTAATGCAACTAGAAAACATAAACGAATATTACAAACCGGGAGCATGCAGCGCTCCTGGCCCGAATTTACGCAGGCTGTAAAGCTGATCCGTAACGGCTATATTGGTGAACTGAAGACTGTTAAAGTTAGTGTGGGTGGGCCTCCGAAACCCTATGACCTTATCGGACAGCCTATCCCTTCGGGCTTAGACTGGAACATGTGGCTTGGGCCTAAT
>Ga0065714_10064739_pt1 | contig 20639 bp, 18 predicted proteins | sample MisRhiReplicate2_FD_59101 | JGI IMG/M metagenome (GOLD analysis project Ga0065714, IMG submission 59101) | Miscanthus rhizosphere microbial communities from Kellogg Biological Station, MSU, sample Rhizosphere Soil Replicate 2: eDNA_1 v2... | ecosystem: Host-associated > Plants > Roots >...
CCAGCTCGGCGACCAATTCACCTTTGCCGTACTTGCCACCCTCTTCGCTGATATGGGTGATGCGATCCACCATCAGCATGTTCGGGGCGGGCAGTTGCGCGTTACCTGGGCCGAACAGCTCACCGCGACTGCAGCGCAGCAGATCTTCCCGGGTAAAGGCGTTTTGTTTGGTCATGCGAGCTCCTCAATAGTCCCATGCGGCAGGGTGGGGCAAATCTTCCCGGCCGATCGAAGCGTTCATGCCTCGAGTCGACAGCCTACTCATAGACTATTGCGTTGTAGTGAAAGTCACAGCACACGGGAAATGAATGTACACCTGTGCACTGAAATTTTTATTCAAGCCCCAATCGAGGCTTGTTCGGGTGCCTAAGACTGCCGCACTTTCGCCTTTCACGCCAGTCACAGATGGTCCAGTGACCTGTTCTAGTTCACCCAGCGCTGCAGAATCTGCTGCAGGTCGTTCCTTTTGAACGGCTTGGCCAGGTAATCGTTCATGCCCGCCGCGAGGCAGGCTTCGCGGTCACCCTGCAAGGCGTTGGCCGTCAGGGCGATGATCGGCACCTCGCCGCAGCCTGGCAACTGACGGATCTGCCGCGTGGCTTCGTAGCCATCGATGATGGGCAATCGGCAATCCATGAGGATCGCTTCGAAAATCAGGCTTTCGGCGCTGCGTACAGCTTGGGCGCCATCGGTGGCGATGCTGACGGTGAAGCCGAGGCTGCGCAGCATGGCTTCGACCACCGTCTGGTTGACCGGATTGTCTTCCACCAGCAACACGTTGCGGCCTTCGCCATCGCCGCTGCCAACCGGCAGGCGCGGCGCCAGGATCGGTGGTGTCTGGCGCGACAGGGCCAGCGGGATTTCGAGGGTGAACACCGAGCCCTGGCCTTCTTCGCTCTGGGCCCGCAGCGTCCCGCCCATGCGCTCGGCCAGGGTACGGGCGATCGGCAGGCCCAGGCCGGTGCCGCCGTAGCGCCGAGAGATCGAATTGTCGGCCTGCTGGAAGGCGTCGAACATGCGCTCCAGGCTCTCTGCCGGGATACCGATGCCACTGTCGCGCACTGTGCAGGTGAACCACAGCAGTTCGTGGTCCAGGGCCTGCCACTGGCATTGCACGGTGACACGACCTTGCTCGGTGAATTTCAGTGCATTGCCGATCAGGTTGACCAGGATCTGCCGTATCCGCGTCGGATCGCCCTGGACCTGCAAGGCCTGCATGTCGTCCGGGACCAGCAGGTCCAGGCCCAGCTTGCGCTGCGCGGCGCTGTGCTGGAACGACTGCGCGCAACTGCTCACCAGCTCTGCCAGGTTGAACGGGATGTGCTCCAGCTCCAGGGCCGAGCGTTCGATGCGCGAGAAATCGAGGATGTCGTTGATCACCTTCAGCAGGTGTTCGGTGGATTCCGAGGCCAACGCCGTGTACTCGTGCTGCTCGTCGGTCATGCGGGTGGTTTCCAACAACTGCAGCATGCCCAGTACGCCGTTCATGGGCGTGCGCAGTTCATGGCTCATCATCGCCAGGAATTCGGACTTGGCGCTGTTGGCTTTTTCCGCTTCTTCGCGGGTCTTGATCAACTGTGCCATGGCCTGGTGCTGTTCGCGGCTGGCTTGCCCCAAACCATCGGCCAGGTTGTTGATGTGCCGCGACAAGGCCCCCAGTTCGGCGTCGTCGACGATGGGTAGCGGGGTGCTGTAGTCGCCTTGCTGGATGGCCTTGACCGCGTTGCCGATATCGCGGATCGGCCGGGACAGGTTGGTCGCCAGCCGGCGTGCCACCAGGAAGGTGAACAGCAGGGCGAACAGCGCCAGGATCGCGGCCTTGAACAGGATTTCCTGCTGCCGCTGACTGAAGGCGTCACTGGACATGCCGACGATCACGCGGCCCAGGTAATCTTCGCCGGAGGCCTCCACGGATGGGCTGTTGCCCTGCAGGAAGTCATTGTTCAGGGCGATGCGCTGCAGGCGCACCGGGGCCTGGAAGACTTCGACCTGTTGGGCACGGCTGCGGGTTTGCTCGGGTTGTTCGACGTACACCAGGACCTTGTCGGTGCTGTCCTGGACCTCCAGGAAGCGCACGTGCGGGGTTGCCAGGGTGGCGGTGAGCAGGCTTTCCAACACTTCTTTGTTGCCGGAAATCACCCCGTATTCCGTGGCAGGGGCCAGTTGGTTGGCGATCAGTTGCCCGGTGTGATTGAGTTCCTGGCGCAAGTCCTGGATCCGCACGAAGGTAAAGAAACTGATCAGCAGCACGGTCAGCAACAATGCCGGGCCGAGGGCGATGAGCTGGGTTCGGGTGTTGATGTCCCAACGGCGACGCAAGGTCATGGGCGGTGTTCTCCTTCGGCCAACGTTGCCGCGACGGATTCGGCATCAATCGGTTCGATCCCCAGTGAGCGGGAGACTTGCCGGTTGCCCAGGACCTTGAAACGGTCCGGATAGAGGGTGCGCGGCCAGGTGGTGGCGGGGCGGTCGAGCAGCTCGTCGAGAATCGCCAGCCAGTCTTGTTGGTCGCTATAGGTGCTGGCCAGGCTGCCGGCCTTGACGAACGCGGCGCTGGGCCCGATCAGGGCGCGTTGCCGGGCGTAGCTGCTGAGCAACAGGTTCTTCACGGTCTTGGGGTTGTACAAGTCGGGGTCATCGAGACCCAGCAGCACGTCGCTCTGGCCCAGCAGGTTTTGCAGGGGACGGCTGTCGTTGGTGTCGTCCCAGCGTTCGCTGACGATGGCCAGGCCCAGCGGTGCCGCGGCCTGTTGAATGTCCTTGAGCAGGAATTCGCTGTGGGTGTCGTAGAGCACGCCGACCCGTCGCACCTGCGGCAGGATGGTGCGAATCAGCCGCAATTGCCGCGCCATCGGTGGATCGCTCCACAGCAGGCTCAGGTGCGCAGGCGTTGCTTCGCCCAGGCGATCGCGGGCTTGCTGGCGGCTGATGCGCAGCACCAGGGTGGCCGGCCCCCGGGCGTCTTGCAGGCGCCAGTCGAGGCTGGGCAGGTCAAGCAGGACCAGGCGGACATTGCCCGGCAACTTGTCTGGCGCTGGCAGGTTGGCCAGCGGCGTGAACCGCACGCTGTCTTCGGGGCGCAGGGTTTTCAGGGCCTGGGTAAAAGATTGCACGCCGGGGCTGTCCTCGGCGCCGGTCAGCAGGATCTCGGCGGCCCGGGCCTCGATGGTCGCCAGCCAACCGGCAAACGCCAGGCATAGGGCTAGCGTCAGGCGGCCATGAAATGGCGTCTTGCGCGGTGGGCGTCGGGACATCTAGAAGGACAACTCCGCGCTGAAGTACACGACATGGCGGGAGTCGTAGCGGTTGTCGATAAAGGTGGTGGGCTGGTTATCCAGGCGTTGCTGCAGGACCCCCGCCAGTTCCAGGCTGGCCTTGCCCAGGGGAATGCGCCGGGCGAGGCGGGTGTCCATCCGTTCGTAGCGATAGCCATTGAGGGCGTCGGCGGCGTAATAGAACAACGCACTGTTCCAGCCTTGGCCCCAGTCCCGTAGCCAGCCGGCCGAACCGCTGTTGCGGGCGGTCAGTTGTTCGTCGAGGGGGTTGCTGGCCTGGGCGTCGACATAGGCATAGGTCAGGCGCAGGCGGTCGGTGCTGGTCAAGCGCCAGTCGAACTGGGTTTCGGCCCCGGAGAATTGCGATTCGTTGCTGTTGCTGGCGATGTACTGATTGTTGCGCAACGGTTCGCTGATCATGCCGGTGATTTCGTCATGGAACAGTTTCACATCGACCGCCAGCCCCAGGTCCACGAAATAACCGTTGTAGCCCAGTTCCCGGGAGCGCATGTGCTCTTGCTCCAGGTTGCCCGGGCCGCGGGTCCGGACGAAGTAACGGGCGCTGTTCTGGCCGAAGGCGGCGGGTTGCAGGTTGGTGACCTGATAGCTCCAGTTGACGTTGTTCTCGAACATGTCCGGGGAGCGCACGGCTTCGGAGTACACCGCCCGCAGGCCGTGGCGCGGGGTGATCAGGTAGTTGACCGCGACCCTTGGGGTCAGCGAGCTGCCGGTCAGGCGGGTGTCTTCGAACATCGCGCCGCCCTGCAACAACCAATGTTCGGTGGCCCGCCATTCGAGCTGGCCGAACAGGCGCCACGTGGTGTCGTCCAGGGTGCCGTTGAAGTAGGTCTCCGAGTCGGCCCGGTCATAGCGATAGTTGGCGCCGGTGACCAGTCGCAGGCTGTCGGACAGGCTCAGGGTGTCCTGGATCTCCAGGTCGTAGCGCGATTCCCGGGCGCTTTGGTCGATATCGCCGCACAGGGTTTGCGAGGCGCCGTTGCGCCACTGGTCGAGCACCTGATTGGCCAACGTTTGTTCCTGTGGCGTGCCGGCTGGCGCGCCGCTGTTGATGTAGCTGGGGATATTGCGTGCCAGCTTCTCGGCATAGTTGGGGTTGAGCTGCCACAGGTCGGTCAGTTGCGGGCTGAAGGACACCTCGGCGTCGCAGGCGCGCCAGGTCTGCTGGCGATCCCAGTGCTGGATCGAGCCCTGTACATAAAGACTGTGGTTGGGGTCCAGGTCCAGGTTCCAGCGCAGTGAGCCGGCGTAGTCCTTGGCGATGACGTCGGAGTTATCCCCAGCGGCGGTAATCCCGGCAAACACCGGATGGTAGGTATAGGGCCGCTGATTGGTCCCGTCCTTGGCGCTCAATTGCCAATCGATACTTTGCTGCTCGTCCAACGTCTGGCTGACGGACAGGTTGAAGCGGTTCAGGCGGCGGCTGTCGCGGTAATCGGCGCCGTTGCGGTCGCTGTCAAAGCCATCGTCTTCCTGGCCGGACAGCGACAGCCGCAGGTCGCCGCCGTCCCAGCCGCTGCCCTGGCTGGCGTACCAGTCGCTTATGCCACGCTGGCCACGGGTGATTTTCAGCCGGGTGCCATGGCTGTCGGCCGGGGCGCGGGTGATGATATTGACCACCGCCATCAGCGCATTGGCGCCGTAGCTGACGGTGTTGGGGCCGCGGAAGACTTCGATCCGCTCGATGTCCTCCATAGCCACCGGAATATCGCTCCAGTCCACCGTGGCCAGGCCGGCGCGGTATACCGAGCGGCCGTCGATCAGCACTTGCATGCGGCGGGCTTCGCTGGCGTTGGTGCCATGGTAGTTCACGGCAGCCTGGTTGCCGCTGATGTTGCCGACCATCATGCCCGGCACCAGGCGCAGCAGTTCGCTGATATCGCGGGCGCCGCTGGCCTTGATCAACTCGCTGTCGAGCACGGTCATGCTGCCTGGCACTGCCGCTGGTGATTGCTTGAGGCGCGTGGCCGTCAGCACCTGGGGCATGGGCTGGCTGTCCACGAACAGGTCGTCGCCCAGCACTGGCGGGCTGATGATCAGTGCCAATAGCAGGGACGAACCTGGACGGGAAGGGCCAACGGACACGGCACAGCCTTTGAGATAGGGTGGATGGCGGGCATGTTAACCGAGCTGAACGACTTTTCCATTCGCGTTGACAGCATTTTCCTAGGAATTGATGGTCAGCTTCCTACAGCTGGTGGTAATTGTTGCCGGGGCTGGTCGCGCTCTGGCCGCTCCGTATAATGCCCCGCATTGCCACTTGGTATGGATGAACGGATTGCATATGACTGAACAGCGCCCGATTGCGGTCCTGGGAGGCGGGAGTTTCGGCACCGCCGTGGCTAACCTGCTGGCCGAGAATGGTCACCCGGTGCGCCAGTGGATGCGTGACCCGGAGCAGGCCGAGGCCATCCGGGTCAATCGCGAGAACCCGCGTTACCTCAAGGGCATCAAGATCCGCCCGGAAGTGGAACCGGTGACTGACTTGCAGGCAACCCTGGAGGGCAGCGACCTGTTCTTCGTCGCCTTGCCGTCCAGCGCCTTGCGTTCGGTGCTGGCGCCCTACGCGGAACGCTTGAGCGGCAAGCTGTTGGTGAGCCTGACCAAGGGCATCGAAGCCAAGACCTTCAAGCTGATGAGCGAGATTCTCGAAGAAATCGCGCCCAAGGCTCGGATCGGTGTGATCTCCGGGCCGAACCTGGCGCGGGAAATCGCTGAGCATGCGCTGACCGCTACGGTGGTCGCCAGTGAGGATGAGGAGCTGTGCCAGCGGGTCCAGGCGGCACTGCATGGCCGTACCTTCCGGGTCTACGCCAGTGCCGACCGTTTCGGTGTGGAGCTGGGCGGGGCGTTGAAGAACGTCTATGCCATCATCGCCGGCATGGCGGTGGCGCTGGGCATGGGCGAGAACACCAAGAGCATGCTGATCACCCGTGCGCTGGCGGAAATGACCCGCTTTGCCGTCAGTCAGGGCGCCAATCCGATGACCTTCCTGGGGTTGGCCGGCGTGGGCGACCTGATCGTCACCTGTTCCTCGCCCAAGAGCCGCAACTACCAGGTCGGTTTTGCCCTCGGCCAAGGCTTGAGCCTCGACGAGGCCGTGTCGCGCCTGGGTGAAGTGGCCGAAGGGGTCAATACCCTCAAGGTGCTCAAGGCCAAGTCCCAGGAGGCGGGGGTGTACATGCCACTGGTCGCCGGGTTGCACGCGATCCTGTTTGAAGGGCGCACGCTCGAACAGGTGATCGAGCTGTTGATGCGTGGCGAACCGAAGACCGATGTCGATTTCATTTCCACCAGCGGTTTCAACTGAACCTTTATTGACCGCAAGCAGGAGCGAGCCATGAACGATCCGCAAGGGCAACCCCAATACGAATCCATCCTGCTGCGTGTGCTGTGGATGGTGATTTACCTGCTGGTCTGGCAGGTGGCGCAATTCATCCTCGGCGCCGTGGTGCTGGTGCAGTTGATCTATCGGCTGATCTACGGCGCACCCAGTGCCAGCCTGATGAATTTCGGCGACAGCCTGAGCCAGTTCCTGGCCCAGATCGGTCGTTTCGGCACCTTTCACAGCGACCAGAAACCCTGGCCGTTCGCGGACTGGCCGACCCCGCGCACGCCGGAAGGTGAAGCACCTCACACCGTGGCGCCGGCCCCGCATCCCGCCCGGGACGAGGAGCCGAAGCTATGAAGTTGTGGGTGTTGCGTCATGGTGAGGCGGAGCCGTACGGTGCCCGTCCGGATCCGGAGCGGGCCCTGACGGCTCACGGTCGCGAGGAAGTGTTGCGCAGTGCCGCGCAATTGATCGGCCAGCCCCTGGCCGCCATTTACGCAAGTCCCTACTTGCGCGCCCAACAGACCGCACAACTGGTGCGCGAAGCGCTGGGTTTTCAGCCTGAGCTGATCACGGTGAACTGGCTCACTCCGGACACCCGGCCGCAAAAAGTCCTGGAGCGCCTCGAGGACCAGGACAATGTGCTGCTGGTCAGTCATAACCCCTTGGTGGGCAGCTTGCTGGGCTTTCTGCAGCACGGCCATCTGCAGCACCCCGAGCAAGTGCAAACCGCCGGCCTGGCCGAGCTGGAAGGCGACATGCCGCTGGCCGGGGCGATGAAGCTCAAAGGGATCAGGCATCCCTGAGCAGATCGATTGCAGGACTGGGTAAAACAACAATCACACAGGAAGGGCAACGATGAGTCTGTGGCGCACCACCCCCAACATCGAGCAACTGAACGCCGCCGGTAAAAACACCATCAGTGAAGTGCTGGACATTCGTTTCGAGTCGTTCGACGACGAATCCCTGACCGCCAGCATGGTGGTCGATCATCGCACTCACCAGCCGTTCGGCCTGCTGCATGGCGGTGCTTCGGTGGTGTTGGCCGAAACGGTCGGGTCCATGGCGGCCTATCTCTGTGTCGATGCCAGCAAGTTCTATTGCGTGGGCCTGGAGATCAACGCCAACCATCTGCGCGGCGTGCGCAGCGGACGGGTGACCGCCACGGCCCGGATGGTCCACCTGGGCCGCACCACCCAGGTCTGGGACATTCGCCTGGTCAATGACGAGGGCAAGGTCAACTGCGTGTCGCGCCTGACCATGGCCGTGGTGCCGCTGGGCGAGCAACCGCCGGCGCGTTGATGTTCTAGCTGGACGCAATCCTGTCATGGGGTGATTTCCTGTGGGAGAAGGCTTGCCCGCGATGGCGTCGACGCGCAACACCTGATCCACCCCAGCGTCTGCATCGCGGGCGAGCCTTGCTCCCACAAGTCTCCTCGCCACATGGGGCAGTGCTTACCGCTTGATAGCCCCATAGCCCAAGCCCGACTGTCATCATTCCTGTCAGTTACGGTCATTGCCGTGCCGTCGGGTTCTGCGGACAATCTGCCCCAGTTCCCCCAATGGATCGGCTGTCATGTCGCAACAGATTTTTTTCGCCCACGCCAACGGTTTTCCCTCGGCCACCTACGGCAAACTGTTCGCCGCGCTGGCGCCGCAGTACCAGGTCGCGCATCTGGAGTTGCACGGTCATGACCCGCGTTTCCCGGTGGACGATAACTGGCACAACCTGGTGGACGAACTGATTCATCACCTGGAGCAGCAACCGGCGCCGGTGTGGGGCGTTGGTCACTCCCTGGGCGGCGTGCTGCACCTGCACGCGGCGTTGCGCTGCCCCCAGTTGTATCGCGGCGTGGTCATGCTCGATTCGCCGGTGCTGACCCGTACCGACCAGTGGGTGATCCTGGCCGCCAAGCGCCTGGGCTTCATCGACCGCCTGACACCCGCGGGCCGGACCCTGGGTCGGCGTGAGGAGTTCGCTGACCTGGAGTCCGCCCGGCAGTATTTTGCCGGCAAGACCCTGTTCCGCGGCTTTGACCCGGATTGCTTCGACGCCTACCTGCAACACGGCCTGCAACAAGTCGGCGACCGGCTGCGACTGCGCTTTGACCCTGCCACCGAAATCAGCATTTACCGCGGCGTGCCGCACACCAGCCCCGGACGGCCCCGCAAGCTCAAGGTGCCGCTGGCCGTGGTGCGCGGCCGGCAGAGTCGCGTGGTGATGCGTCATCACACCCGTTCGGTGGGGCGCATGCTCCATGGCGAATCCCTGAGCATGCCCGGCGGCCATATGTTCCCCCTCGAACGTCCACAGGACACGGCCAACCTGCTCAAGAACCTGTTCCAGCGTTGGGAAGGGCGCAGCGCATGAGTGTGGTCGAGGAAGTCCGCCTGAGCTTGCCGCACATCGAACTGGCGGCCCACCTGTTCGGGCCGGAAGACGGACTGCCGGTAATTGCCCTGCATGGTTGGCTGGACAACGCCAACAGCTTCGCCCGCCTGGCGCCCAGGCTCGAGGGCCTGCGGGTGATTGCCCTGGACATGGCCGGCCACGGTCACTCCGGGCATCGGCCGCCCGGTGCCGGTTATGCCCTCTGGGACTATGCCCACGATGTGCTGCAAGTCGCCGAACAACTGGGCTTGAAGCGTTTCGCTCTGTTGGGGCATTCCATGGGCGCCATTGTCTCGCTGGTGCTGGCCGGCTCCTTGCCGGAGCGGGTGACGCACCTGGGGCTGATCGACGGGGTGATTCCTCCGACAGCCAAAGGCGATAACGCGGCCGAGCGCATGGGCATGGCCCTGCAAGCCCAGTTGGATCTGCAGCAGAAACGCAAGCCGGTCTACAAAACCCTGGAGCGGGCCATCGAAGCGCGGATGAAGGGGCTGGTGGCGGTCAGCCGCGAGGCCGCTGAACTGTTGGCCCAGCGTGGCCTGATGCCGGTGCCCGGGGGCTATACCTGGCGCACCGACAACCGCCTGACCTTGCCATCGCCTTTGCGCCTGACCGATGAACAGGCCATGGCGTTCGTGGCGCGGGTCGCTTGTCCGGCGCATCTGGTGGTGGCGGCCGACGGCATGCTGGCCCAGCACCCGGCGTTGCTGGAGCGTCTACCCTTCAGTCATGAGCAGTTGCCCGGCGGCCATCATCTACACCTGAACGACGAGGTCGGTGCCACGCTTGTAGCAGACTGTTTCAATCGGTTCTTCACCGTTCCTTGACTTGCGGCGGGCAACTGTCGAGGCTGGGCGGGTTGAAAGGGAGACAACCATGACAGACCTCTGTTTATCAGCCTCGCGGTGCATCGACGACGCCCGTTGCGTCCAAGCGTCCCAGGCCAAGCCGACCCGATGAAATTATCCGTTCACTCACTCGTCCTGCTGGTGCTGGCCTGCTTCAGCCCGGCGTCGTTCGCCGCCGATGTGCCAGGCAGTCGCGACCTGGAGCGTGTGCCGCGCATGCCCGACGCGCAGATTGTCGATTACCGGCAGACCAGCGACCTGGAACGCGTCTACCCCATGGGCTCGATCCGCAAGATCAGCGGCCAGCTGCGCTTCGACGGCCAGGTCGATGCCCGTGGGAACGTCACGTCGGTCACCTACGAACTGCCGCCGGAACATTCCGCCACCCAGGCCTTTACCGCAGCGCGCGAAGCGTTGCAGAAACAGGGCGCCGAGCTGTTGTTCTGGTGTCAGGCCCGCGATTGCGGCGAAAGCAGCCTGTGGGCCAACGACGTCTTTGGCAACTCCAAGCTCTATGGCGCCGACAACGGCCAGGCCTTCCTGCTGCTGCGCCTGGCGCCACCGACGGACAACACACTGATTGCGCTGTATGCCATCACCCGCGGCAATCGCAAGGCCTACCTGCATGTCGAGCAGTTCGAGGCGAGCGCAGCGCTGGGGGACCTGTTGCCGACGTCGGCCACGCTGCTGCGCCAGCTCAAGGACACAGGGGTCCTGGATTTGCCGCGTCTTGCCGGTGAGCCGGACGATACCTGGTTGCGCCTGTTGTCCCGGGCGCTGAACCTGGACACGGGCTTGCGGGTCAGTATCGCCGGGCCCCGGGCCGAGGATTGGCTTGAGGCTCTGGCGGGCCAGGGCGTTCGGGCGGCGCGCATGGAGGCCGCCAGCGGCGAGGCGGCGGGATTGCACCTGGAGTTGCTGCGCTAAGCTGTTTCGGGGCGGCGGCTTTCACGCCGTTGCCTCGCTCCTGTTCATTTTTTCGAGACCCTACATGATCAATAACGATCGGCTGTTGGTGCAGATCCTGCTCCTGGTGTTGTTCGGTGCAAGCCTCTGGGTCATGGCGCCGTTCTGGTCGGCGCTGTTCTGGGGCGCGGTGCTGGCGTTCGCCAGTTGGCCGCTGATGCGCCTGCTGACCCGCTGGGTCAATGGCCGCGAATCCCTGGCGGCGGCGTTGCTGACGGTGGGTTGGATGCTGCTGGTGGCGGTGCCGCTGGTGTGGCTGGGTTTCAACCTGGCCGACCATGTGCGCGATGCCACCGCATTCATCAAGGACGCCCAGGTCGACGGCCTGCCCGAAGCCCCGACCTGGTTGGCCGGTGTACCGCTGGTGGGCGAACGGCTGGTCGGCATCTGGAACAGCATCGACCAGCAGGGGGCCGCGCTGATGGTGTCCGCCAGGCCTTACCTGGGACAGGTCGGCAACTGGCTGCTGGCCCGCAGTGCGCAGATCGGCGGCGGCATACTCGAACTGACCCTGAGCATCGTGTTCGTGTTCTTTTTCTATCGCGACGGCCCGCGCCTGGCGGTGTTCGTCCACGGGTTGCTGGAGCGTCTGATCGGCGACCGCGCCGGTTACTACATCGAACTGGTGGCCGGTACGGTGCAACGGGTGGTCAACGGCGTGATTGGCACTGCGGCAGCCCAGGCCGTGCTGGCGCTGATCGGCTTCCTGATCGCCGGGGTCCCGGGGGCGCTGGTACTGGGTATCGTCACGTTCCTGTTGAGCCTGATCCCCATGGGGCCACCGCTGGTGTGGATCCCTGCCACGGCGTGGCTGGCGTGGAAGGGTGAGTACGGGATGGCGGTGTTTCTTGGCATCTGGGGCACGTTCATCATCAGTGGCGTGGACAACGTGCTCAAGCCGTACCTGATCAGCCGTGGCGGAAACCTGCCCCTGGTCATCGTGCTGCTGGGGGTGTTCGGCGGGTTGATCGCCTTCGGTTTCATCGGCCTGTTCATCGGCCCGACCCTGCTGGCGGTGGCGTATAGCCTGTTGACGGACTGGAGCAAGAGCCAGGCGCGGTAACCCACCCCAGAGGCAAGCACAAACCTTTGTGGCGAGGGGATAAATCCCCTCGCCACAAGTGAGTTTCAATCCAGGCTTGCCGGTGAATCAGGTCGCCACGTTCAGGTGTTTCCCTACAGTGGCGACGTTATCCAGCGAGTATTGCCGGCTGAGGTTGGCGATCATTCTGTTCAACGCCTCGCTGACATTGGCCTGTTCGGTGGAGCTGTCGCTGCGGCGACCGGCCTGCAAGGCGTTGTTGAATTCGTCGCTGCTGACGCCACCGCTGCTGTCGCTGTCGAGTGCTTCCATCAGCATCGCGCTGGTGTCGGTGCTCGTGGACGTACCGTTGCTGGCCTGCAAGGCGCTGCTCAGTTCGCTGGCGGTGACGGTGGCGTCGCCATCGGCATCGAGCTGGCTGAACAACTCTTCACTGGAGGCCTGTTGCGGTGGTGGCGGTGGCGGTGGCGCAAGGCTGGCGGCGAGTTCGTCGAGGCTGACAGTGCCGTCTTCATTCTTGTCCAACGCCGAGAACACTTGCTGGCTGTCGGCATCGCTGTCCGTGCTGGCCAGGCCGTTGCTCAACTCATCGCTGCTGACCACGCCATCACCGTCGGTGTCCAGGACGCTGAGCAGCGCATCGGCCAGTTCGGTACTCGGTGCCTGGTCGCGTGGTGGAGGAGGTGGCGGCGCCATTGCGGCCATTTCCTCGCTGCTCAGGTCACCACTGCCGTCACTGTCCAGGTCGCCAAAATTGTCGCTCAGGCTGACCAGGATGCCGTCGTCGCTTTTTTGCGACAGGGCGGTGCTCAACTCTTCCTGATTGACCGAACCGTCGCCGTCACTGTCGAGCTTGTTCAGCAGTTCCTTTTGAAACTGCTGGCTGCGGGCACTGCTGGTTGCGGTACTGCTGGTGCTGGTATAGGTCGAGTAACTGCTGACGCTACCAATCATGGGCGCTCTCCTTGGGCTGGGATAGCCGGTGAGTGCACCGGCTTATGCAGCCTCGGCGGGGTAGTTGTCGTGGGTATGTGGGGTTTGTACCGAGAGAAATACACAGCGTTCGCTCCCACAGGGGAGATAAGAGGGCTTAGAGACGAGGCAGGCTGATCACCGCCGTCAACCCGCCCCCTGGCGTCTCTTCCAGGATCAATTGCCCGCCCAGGCGTTCGGTGGCTTCCCGGGCGATGGTCATGCCCAGGCCGACGCCGCCGGAGTTGCGGTTGCGCGAGCCTTCCAGGCGAAAGAACGGTTCGAACACCGCCTCGCGTTTGTCCGCCGCGATACCGGGACCATGGTCGATGACTCGAATCAGCACCTGCTTATGTTGGTCTTCCAGGCTAATCAAGGCATGGCCGGCGTAGCGCAGGGCATTGTCGATGAGGTTGTTGAGGCACGAACGCAACGCCATCGGTTGCACCTGCAGCGGCGCGCAGGTGCCGCTGACCTGCACATCGGCGCCCTGGTCCTGGGCGTTTTCGCTCAACGATTCCACCAAGGCCTGCACGTCCATCCATTGCAGCGCTTCACTGGTGCGTTGTTCGTGCAAGTAGGTGAGGGTGGCATCGAGCATGCCGATCATATCGTCCAGGTCCTGGCGCATCTGGCCTTGCAGCTTGATGTCATCGATCTGCTCCAGGCGCAGCTTGAGCCGCGAAAGCGGCGTGCGCAGGTCATGGGACACCGCGCCGAGCATGCGCGAACGCTGCTGCACCTGCTCGAGAATCCGTTGCTGCATCAGGTTGAACGTATGGGCCGCCTGTCGCGCTTCACGGGGGCCGTTTTCATCCAGCGGCGGGCTGTCGAGGTTTTCGCTCAGGCGCTCGGCTGCATCGCTCAGGCGCTGGATGGGTCGGGTCAGGAGCTTGGCGCCATACCAGGCCGCGACGATCAGGAACACGAATTGAAAGGTCAGCGGCACCACCGGGCCGCCGAACCAGGGCCGCGCAGGACGATTAGGGGGCGGGCCGAAGCGCGGGGGGCCTTCGGCTTGTCGGGAAAATTGCGGCGGTGGCCCGGGAGGCGGTCTGTCGTAGTGAGAAAACCAGGCAAACGCCAACAGATGCGCCAGGACAATCGCCAGCAACAGCACGCCAAACAGGCGGCCGAACAGGGAGTCGAGGCGCAGTTGCATCAACCGATGTCCCGCGCGTCGAACAAGTAGCCCTCACCGCGCACGGTCTTGATCAGTTGCGGGGCCTTGGGGTCGTCGCCCAGCTTCTGGCGCAGGCGTGATACAAGCAGGTCGATGCTGCGGTCGAAGGCCTCGATGGAGCGCCCGCGAGCGGCGTCCAGCAGTTGTTCGCGGCTGAGCACTCGGCGCGGCCGTTCGATGAAGACCCACAACAGGCGGAACTCGGCATTGGACAGCGGCACCACCAGCCCATCGGCGGAGATCAGTTGGCGCAGTACGCTGTTGAGCCGCCAGTTGTCGAAACGGATATTGGCCCGCTGCTCGCTGCGGTCGTCGCGCACTCGGCGCAGGATGGTCTGGATACGCGCCACCAGCTCCCTGGGTTCGAACGGCTTGGCCATGTAGTCATCGGCGCCCAGCTCCAGGCCGATGATGCGGTCGGTGGGCTCGCAGCGGGCGGTGAGCATCAGGATCGGGATGTCCGATTCGGCGCGCAGCCAGCGGCACAACTGCAAGCCATCTTCACCCGGCAGCATCAGGTCGAGCACGATCACGTCGAAGTGTTCGGCCTGCATCGCCTGGCGCATGGCCGCGCCATCGGTCACGCCGCTAGCCCTTATGCTGAAGCGGGCCAGGTAGTCGATCAGCAGCTCGCGGATCGGCACGTCGTCATCGACGATCAGCGCGCGGGTGTTCCAGCGCTTGTCATCGTCGAGCACTTTTTGATCGTCAGAATTTGCAACAGGGGTGTTCTGCATGGATGCATCATCTGCCAGGTAGGCTGCCAACCGCAAAGTAGGCGGCGAGGTTGAGCCCTCAGCATAGGCTTCGTGCCGTGAGGCGTGAAGCGCTGAAAGGACGGGTTGCGGCGGCGGACGGTAGCGTGTGGACGTGTTGTACGCATGTCATGAGTGTATCGGCTTCGACACAAAGGCCGGTATCGTCCATGCTGCAGGGGGACGATGAGATTTACCGATCATCGGGTCCCGCACGGGCGCTCGTTCCGCTACAATGCGCGCCGATTTCGACTTGCCTGAGAGCCCGCTCATGTCCGCCTGCCAGACGCCCATCATCGTCGCCCTGGATTTTCCCACCCGTGACGCCGCCCTGAAGCTGGCCGACCAGTTGGACCCCAAGCTTTGCCGGGTCAAAGTCGGCAAGGAACTGTTCACCAGTTGCGCTTCGGAAATTGTCGGGACCCTGCGCGACAAGGGGTTCGAAGTGTTCCTGGACCTGAAGTTCCACGATATTCCCAACACCACCGCCATGGCCGTCAAGGCGGCTGCGGAGATGGGTGTGTGGATGGTCAACGTGCATTGCTCCGGTGGCCTGCGCATGATGGCGGCCTGCCGTGAAGTGCTGGATCAGCGCAGCGGCCCGAAACCGTTGCTGATCGGCGTGACCGTGCTGACCAGCATGGAGCGCGAGGATCTGGCCGGGATCGGCCTGGACGTCGAGCCCCAGGAGCAGGTGCTGCGGTTGGCGGCGCTGGCGGAGAAGGCCGGCCTGGACGGTCTGGTCTGTTCGGCCCTGGAGGCCAGCGCCCTGAAGGCGGCTCACCCGTCGCTGCAACTGGTGACCCCGGGGATTCGTCCGGCGGGCAGTGCCCAGGACGACCAACGTCGCATCCTGACCCCACGCCAGGCGCTGGACGCCGGTGCCGATTACCTGGTGATCGGTCGCCCGATCAGCCAGGCCGCCGACCCGGCCAAGGCGCTGGCGGCGGTCGTGGCCGAACTGGCCTGACCAAACACCGAAGATCCCCAATGTGGGAGCGAGCTTGCTCGCGATAGCGGTATGTCAGTCATATCAATGTTGACTGACACGGCCCCATCGCGAGCAAGCTCGCTCCCACAGTTGTTTTGTGTCAGACCTTCAATACCAACTTCCCGAAGTTCTCCCCACTGAACAATTTGGTCAGTGTCTCGGGGAATGTCTCCAGCCCTTCGACAATGTCTTCCTTGCTCTTGAGCTGCCCCTTGGCCATCCAGCCGGCCATTTCCTGCCCGGCGGCGGCGAACTGCGCGGCGTAGTCCATGACCACGAAGCCCTCCATGCGCGCCCGGTTGACCAGCAGCGACAGGTAGTTGGCGGGGCCTTTCACCGCTTCCTTGTTGTTGTACTGGCTGATGGCGCCGCAAATCACCACGCGGGCCTTGAGGTTCAAGCGGCTGAGCACGGCATCCAGGATGTCGCCGCCGACGTTATCGAAATACACGTCCACGCCCTTGGGGCATTCGCGCTTGAGGCCGGCGTGGACGTCTTCGTTCTTGTAGTCGATGGCGCCGTCGAAACCCAGTTCATCGACCAGGAACTTGCATTTGTCGGCTCCACCGGCGATGCCCACCACGCGACAGCCTTTTATCTTGGCGATCTGCCCGGCGATGCTGCCCACCGCACCGGCGGCCCCTGAGAGCACCACGGTCTCGCCAGCCTTGGGCGCGCCGACGTCCAGCAGGGCGAAATAGGCGGTCATGCCCGTCATGCCCAGGGCGGACAAATAACGTGGCAGCGGAGCCAGTTTCGGATCGACCTTGTAGAAACCTCTTGGCTCGCCGAGGAAATAATCCTGCACCCCCAACGCACCGTTTACGTAGTCCCCGACCGCGAACCCCGGGTTGTTCGAGGCAATTACCTGGCCGACACCCAATGCGCGCATCACCTCGCCGATGCCGACCGGCGGTATATAGGACTTGCCCTCGTTCATCCAGCCGCGCATGGCCGGGTCCAGCGACAGGTATTCGTTTTTCACCAGGATCTGGCCGGCTGCCGGTTCGCCGACCGGTACTTGCTGATAGGTGAAAGTCTCGCGGGTCGCCGCGCCTACCGGGCGTTTGGCGAGCAGGAACTGGCGATTGGTCTGGGCAGTCATGGCGGGCACTCAAGATGAATGAAGCCTTGTTGATAGACCTTCGAAGCATTTGTCGCAAGGTTTGCTGGTACAGCGAATGCAGTTCGATCCAACACAGTGATAGTTCGCCTGGGGGGCTTATCACTGGCGCCCATGAGTGCTCAAACGGCAGTTGGATAGTGCTGCCGCGTCCTCGGGACCTGTGACTAGACTGGCGGCATCTCCCGCATTCTTCGAGGAACAGACAATGAGCATGACGTTTTCCGGACAGGTCGCCGTGGTTACCGGCGCCGCCGCTGGCATCGGCAGGGCCACTGCCTTGGCGTTCGCGGCAGAGGGCCTGAAGGTGGTGGTGGCCGACCTGGACGTGGCGGGCGGCGAGGGCACGGTACAGTCGATTCGTGATTCGGGCGGCGAAGCGGTGTTCGTGCGCTGCAACGTGACGCTGGAAACCGATGTGCAGCAGCTGATGGACGAGGTGATCAAGACCTACGGTCGCCTTGACTACGCCTTCAACAACGCCGGGATCGAGATCGAGAAGGGCAAGCTGGCCGACGGTACCCTTGATGAGTTCGACGCGATCATGGGGGTCAATGTGAAGGGCGTCTGGCTGTGCATGAAGTACCAGTTGCCATTGCTGTTGGCCCAAGGCGGCGGGGCGATCGTCAACACGGCCTCGGTGGCGGGCCTGGGGGCGGCGCCGAAGATGAGCATCTATGCGGCGTCCAAGCATGCAGTGATCGGCCTGACCAAATCGGCCGCCATCGAATACGCCAAGAAGAAGATTCGCGTCAATGCAGTCTGTCCGGCGGTGATCGACACCGACATGTTCCGTCGTGCCTATGAAGCGGACCCGAAAAAAGGCGAGTTCGCCAACGCCATGCACCCGGTGGGACGTATCGGCAAAGTCGAGGAAATCGCCAGCGCCGTGCTGTATTTGTGCAGCGACGGGGCGGCTTTCACCACGGGCCATTCCCTGGCGGTGGACGGCGGCGTCACGGCGTTCTGAGGACGTGTCCCTCAGCTTGTAGGACGAAGCCCGCACTGGTTGCGGGCTTTTTCGTGTAGGGCCGAAAAAACCTCGGAACGGCCCTCAATGTGTTTCAAAGGGTGAGAATCGACGGTTTTGGCGACGTTGTCGTACATCGTCCCATAGCGGCCTGTGCTTAACTGTTTCCGGAAATAAAACAAACGCTTAGGAGCTTGGTTACTCATGGAGTTGAGAATCGACCGACAGGCCCTGGTGCCTGTCGTGCAGCAAATCGTCGACGCGCTGACCGGCTGGATCCGACAGGATGCGGTGCAACCGGGAACTCGGCTGCCATCCGTCCGTCAACTGGCGCGGGAGAACCTGCTCAGCCAGTCCAGCGTCAATGAAGCGTGTGAACGCCTGGTCGCCCAGGGCCTGTTGGCGTCCCGCCATGGTTCCAGCTTTTTTGTCGCACCACCCCCGTCGCCCGGGCCCGAGCCCAACGATCAGAATCGACAGCAGGACACGTTCGCCGACGGGGGCGACAGCTCGCAATGGGAATTGAAGCTGGGGTGTGGCGGGCTGCCCGAGAGCTGGCGCGAAAGCGATGACCTGGGCTATGCGATCCGTCAGGTCACTCGCACCGACATGGCGGGATTGTTCAACTACAGCACATCGTTGGGGCTGCCCGCCCTGCGTGAGCAACTTTCCAGGCGCTTGAAACAATTCAATATCGAGGCCGATAAAGACCTGATCCTGACCACCACCGGAGCGACCCACGGGCTGGACCTGATCGTACGGACGCTGTTGCCGCCGGGTTCCTGCGTGGTCGTGGAGAACCCCGGCTATTCAAGCCTGTTCGACCTGCTCAGGTTGCACGACATCGACATGATCGAATTGCCCAGGACCCCGCGCGGCCCGGACGTCGATGCGCTGCAAGACCTGTTGACGATGCACCGGCCCACTGCGCTGTTCGTCAACAGCGCCTGCCATAACCCGACTGGCAGCAGCCTGGCTCCGGCTGTTGCTCAACGGCTGCTGCAATTGACGAAGGAACACGGCGTACTGGTGATCGAAGACGATGCCTATGGCGATTTCCAGAGCTCGGCACGGACCCGGCTGGCGGCACTGGACCCCGAGGTGGTCTACGTGGGCAGCTTCTCGAAAACCCTGAGCAGTTCGTTGCGCGTCGGTTTCGTGGTGGCCGGGCCCTCCATCATCGCGCGCCTGAGCGAGGTCAAGGGTATTACCAGCATGGGTGGATCGCGGTTCTGTGAGTCGGTCCTTGCCTGCCTTCTGGCCAATGGTGCCTATCGCAAGTTGGTCCAGCGCCAGCGGCAGCGCCTGGGCGCCGATATGGCGGCGCTGTTGCAGGTTCTGGAAGACGCCGATTGGGAGGTCTTCGGCAAACCGGCCGGCGGGCTTTTCATCTGGGCAAGACCGCCATTGTGTGACTACGCTGGAGTACAAGGTCTGGCCAGGCGTTTCGGCGTGCTGCTGTCTTCGCGTAGCGCATTCAGCCCTTCGGGCGCCGACAGCGACTGGCTACGGATCAACGTGGCGTATGCCCGTGACCCCAGGGCGCAGGCGTTCTTCCGGGCCGCGGCTCTGGATCGACCTCTAGTGTCCTGAAAACGACGCGGCTGTAGCTTTTTGCCATTATTCCGACGCCAGCATCTTGTGCTGCAGGGCGTCTCGTTGCGAATCTGCAATCAACACACACTGGCAGAGGACTGAGCGCAATGATTTCGGCCGTGCAAGGACGTTTTGCCAACCTGGGTATGGCAAAGAAACTGGGTATCGGATTTGTCCTGGTGCTGTTGCTGACCGCGGTGGTCGCGGCCATCGGTGTCTGGTCCCTGCAGACCATCAGTTATCGCTTCGATGGCTTGAAACAGATGTCCTCCCTCAACAGCGGGTTGCTCAAGGTTCGGCTGCTGGAGCAGGAATACGCCTCGCGCTCCGATCCCAAGACGGCCGATGCCCTGCGCCAGGGCGTCGATGGACTGCTGGCCCAGGCGAACGAACTCAAGGTGCAGTCGGCTGCCAACGTGCCGGTGATGAACGACGTGGAGCAGGCGCTGGCCGCGTATCGCAAGGCGTTCGACGAATTTGTCGGGTTGAGCCAGAGCAAGGACCTGGCGCTGGAAATGGCCAGTTGGTCGGTGTCCAGCGTCGCCAATAACCTGGATGTGTTGCAGGCCGGGCTGGCGGATGACGGCGCCTATACCTTGAAAGATTCCGAGGGCAAGGAGGGGGCCGAGTTCATCGAGCAGGCCAACCAGGTCAGCGAAGTATCACGCTTGATGTTGCAGGCCATGAACGAAGCGCGGGTCCGCCTGGACCAGAGCCGCAAAGGCAATGTCGAGGGCGCCGCAGAAGGCAGCATCGAACAGGCCGAGCAGGCGATGAAACAGGCCGAAGTGCTCAAGACCACCGTCAAGGACCCCGGTTACCAGACCGTGCTGAATGAAGTGGCCGGGCATATCGCCGGGTTCAATGAACAATTGGCCGAATACACCGGCCTGCTGGCGAAGGAAAAAGTCGTCTACCAGCAACTGCACGAGCGGGCCGATCAAGTGGTGGCGCGGGTTGACCAGGCCTTCAGTGCCGAAGACCATGCCATGCAGACCGAACTGAAGAAGAATTCACTGCTGATCATCGGTTCGTCGGCCCTGGCGTTGCTGGTGGGATTGATCGCTGCGTGGGTCATAACCCGGCTGATCGTGACGCCGCTGCGCAGTGTCATTCGCGTGGCCCAGCAGATTGCGGCGGGTGACTTGAGCGCCACGGTCGAAGTGACGCGCCGGGA
>Ga0065714_10064740_pt1 | contig 20605 bp, 18 predicted proteins | sample MisRhiReplicate2_FD_59101 | JGI IMG/M metagenome (GOLD analysis project Ga0065714, IMG submission 59101) | Miscanthus rhizosphere microbial communities from Kellogg Biological Station, MSU, sample Rhizosphere Soil Replicate 2: eDNA_1 v2... | ecosystem: Host-associated > Plants > Roots >...
GACAGAAATGTTTGTTTGGCGACTAACATTATGCTCTGTTGAAAGGAGCTTTCTGATATGCGGAAGTGAGGGCCAGTTGAGGTTCAAGCACCCGCTCGCGAGCCTGCCGCGCAGCGGTTTTGTCCAACGGCAATTATGTTCGGGAGCGCCGCCAGGCGCTGTAGTGGGGAGAACATAATTTCCCGTTATCAGATGACCGTCCTTGTTGAGGCGCTTTTTGCCGAAACCCTTCTTGTTCGAGGACAGTCGCAGACGTTTCCTGCGGCGTCCGAGAACTAAATGCTGTACATCTTTGTAAACGCGTTAAAGTGTTGCACCTGCGAATATAAAACGACGTCTACGTGCAAACGTAGACGCGACAGCCACGAAGCGGGGGTGTCGTGTCTCATTTTTCAGGTGCGCAGCACCTTTTTTATTTTTTCTCTGGATTGAAGTCGCAGGATTGTAGCGTGACTTGGAGGGGCTTATGTGAGCCGTGCGGCGTCTGAGCTTTGGAGGAGAAACACTTGGTGCAACACGTCGGATGTGAGGGCGGTGCGAGTGGTGGCGATTACTTGTCAGATTAACTGATTAAGCCAGAAGCGAAGCGCATCATAATCAGTGCAATCGTACATGTGCTCCCACTCAATCCATTTATCCATTCCATCGTCTCTCTCGACAACAACGAAAAATCCATCCGTTATAGGGAGTCCGCACTTCGCACAGATCATCGTCTCGCTGGATTCATCCACTGTTAATAACTCCCTAAGATGAGGGCACTACAGGTACCCACCTACCCGTAGCGCCCTCAAAGCGTCACCGACCCTTTGCCCCCTCTCGGATCGATAACGCTAACTGTGGGGCGTCGTGCGCGCAATGTGGTGAGGTCACACCATGCGGTGAGGTCACCCGCTCCGACGCCCCGAGCCTCATGCGTTGCTGGGCGTACGCGTGAGGCTGTCTCCCACCCTCAAGCGTTACTGAGCTTCGCTGAGGCTGTCTCAAATCTTAGGAATCTTCTCTACGTAAAGCTGGCCTATCACTGCCGCAACTAGAATGCGATGTAATAAGACTTCAAGCGACACGCCAAGCCGGTTGGACCATTCGCGCAGGAAGGCCCAATCTTTCGGCTCAACGTCACTAGGAGTTAGGTTTACGACGGTGTAGGGGGTTTCACCCTGGGCGTGAGTGTCCGTGATAGTATTATCCGGCATGGTCGATTCCTTTCGCTTAACCAGTGTAGGAGTCGGCTGTGTAGGGCTGGCGAGTGTTAGCGCACTTGCCAGCCCGCTCTTTTGGTGGGTGCGGTCACTATAGCGACAGGAGTTTCGCCTGTCAAGAAAATTATTGCGCAACCGCGCAATTTTCGCAGAATGCTATACTTTGGGCCATGAAGATCATCAGCACGACTGAGGCGGCGAGACGCTTAAAGGTGTCGCCGAGTAGAATCCGCGCGATGATCGGTAGCGGGCGCTTGAAAGCCATAAAGGTTGGAAAGGTGTGGCTGATCGATCCGAAAGATCTTGATGCCGTTAAGGATCGCAAGGTGGGCCGACCCCGTAAGGTCCGCAAGACCTCAAAATCGTAAATCACTAAAACCTCATCAGAGGTCAGGTTTTGGGCCTGAGCTCGTGCGGCATCTTCTTAGGCAGTGCTCCCGACAAAAGCGGTTCCAGTTCGTGCTCCGAGACGTCCCCTGACTTGGGCCGCATAGCCGAAACGAGAGAGACGAATGCTCTGGACGCGGGACCGTGAGACAGGACAGCCCCGGACTCCTCGAAACGCGCCAGGGCTTTGATGACATCGACAGTCCCATAGACGGCGATGCGTGCCTTAGCATCAGCCGCATCGCGGTGGGCATCGCGGAGATCTTCGGGAGCTCAAAAACCGAAAATCTCTAGTAACTCGTGGGTGTAATCGCGGGAGGCTTACAATCAAGTCTGCCCGATTGGATTGAAAGTCTTCAGGCTTCAATGCTATTGAAGAACATTTAGCAAGACCTTTGCTTTTACGTTGTCTTGTATTCAGTCTGACTCTTAAGATATTCAAGCGTGGCGAAGGCTAGTTCGTTTGTGCGTTACGAGTGTAAATGCTTGGTCAGGATAGCTGTTTAGCAAGGCGATACCACATTCTCGCATTGTTTTTTTCGTTGAGCCATTTCATAATTCGTGCTGAATCGCTGAAGAGTTTCTCATTCGCACAGGTCGTATATCTTTGGGGCTCACGCCACGTTACGATCTTAATGTTCGTGAAATAGGAGGAAGCAATATCCGCCGCGCTACGTCGTGTTCAAGCTGGCTTAGAAACCCATATGGCTGATACAAAGATCGAGAGTTGGGATCTCTTCATTTCCTACGCCTCGGAGGACAAAACAGCATTTGTTGCGCCGTTAGCTAGCGCACTTTCAGCGTTTGGAGTGAACGTCTGGTATGACGATTATGAATTGAAACCTGGCGACAGTCTGAGCAGGAGCATAGATGCAGGCCTTGCAAAATCCAATTACGGTGTTGTTGTTCTATCACCATCGTTTATTTCGAAGCGTTGGACAGAGTATGAACTTCGTGGATTGACGAGCCGGGAGATGCTTGAGGGCGGCAAGGTAATTCTTCCTATTTGGCACAATGTAGGTCTCAAGGACATAGTCGCCTTTAGTCCTACCTTAGCTGATAAGGTCGCGGTAAAGACCGAGTCTAAGACACCTGTGCAGATTGCCGTTCAGATTATTGACACCATTAGGCCCGACATCTTTACGCAGATTCAACGGCGTCTAGCGTATGAGATCTCACGGCTAAGTGCTCAAACAGAAACATTAAGCGTCAAAAGCATTCGACCTGCACCAATACGACATGAAACGCTAAGTGAGGAACTGGTGGGAAGGATCCGCTTGGTTCGTGCCAGTCTTCTGGGTGCTTATACACACTCGATGGACTTCTGGATGGATGGCTTCAAGCGAGACGCTCATCCATCCGCCGAAGTTTCCTACTGGGAGCGCATTGCCGCTGTGTACCGAGAATACACAAGTATGGCGACGGTCACACTTACTCGCGAACAGCATGAGGCGATCTTTCGGTTCATCCTTGCGCTTAGCTCGGTGCCGGACGAGAAATTACTTGACCGTCTTGTAGCTGAGTTACCGGAGGAAGCACCAGAAATACTTCTTAACCTCTATCAATATCCCGAACCTATGTACGACATCGAGGAAGAGCTGCCACATGCGACTGAGTCCATCTCACCGGAGACACTTCAGATGTTTGCTACTATGGATAAGGAAAGATTTCCTCACGATTTACCGGAAGAACTAATTCGCCAGTTACTTAAACCTGACGATTTACCGGAAGAACTAATTCGCCAGTTAGCTCGCGACTCGGAGTAACTGGCAGATTTAAGGCGCTTCTCGCAACTGCTGGAAGAAACTGAGCACTTCTGTGGTTGTAGTCAATAAAAAGTTGCGAAGATTGTCCAGTGTGGGGAGCCATGATTTCCTAACAATCAAAGAAGAGGCCACTCGTAAAGGGTGGCCTCAAGTTTTACATAAATGCTTGACACTACGAATGGCTGTTGCGCCCGCAACCTGCATGACTAAATCAGTGTGATCAACCCATTTAGATGCAGCTTTTTTTTATTAACCCAGTGGGAACCTGCGCTACGACCAACTCGTTCGAAGTTGCCTTTCCAGACTCATCGACACTAACCTTTCACGGTCTACAGACAATCTGATTTTCAACTTTTCAGATATCTTTGTGGCGAGTTCTTGCTGAACCGTCAAGATATCCGAGACCCTGGTATCGTACTGCTCGCCCCAAAGCTGCCACCCCTTTATTACATCAACTAGTTCCGTTCTGATAATTAGCTGGTCACCTAAGCCAAGAATTCTTCCTGCTAACACCGAGCGAACACCCAGTTTGTGTCCAACTTCGCGCGGATTGATACTGAACTCGTGACATGAGGACACCGTGTGTCGATCCATCACCAGAAGGCCGCGAAATCGCGAGAGCCGATTGGTGATGCTTTCAGTCAATCCCGCAGAAAGATATTCTCCGGCTAAGCCACAACCTTCGTTCTTAAATGGCAATACAGCGATGGAGTTGAGCACCTCAGTTCGCTTGGTGTTACTTCGATGATTGCTGAGGCGAGATTCTTCTAGTTCTCTCTCGCTTTCGTTCGTAACTTTCGAAACGTGCGCCACAAATCTATAGCCGCGTTTGGGAACAGTTTCGATGCACTGCCATTCATCACCTTTATCGAGCGCCTTTCTCAGGCTGGCTACATTCACAGTCAGATTAGCTTCTTCGACAAACGCATCGGGCCACACTTCTTCCAGTAATCTTTCTTTTGTAACGAGGCAACCTCGATGGTGAATTAACACGCGCAAGACATCGAACGCTTTTGGCGCCAACCGAATAGGTTCGCCATTGCACAGCAATTGTTGCTCTGCTTCATTAAGAGAGAAAGAGCCAAAGAAGTAGATACAGTTTGTTGTCTGAGAGCTAGCAGTGGACGCAGTCTTTGGAATTCTTTTCGATTTCTCTTGGAATTTTCTAAGGACTTTCATGAGGAACTCCCGCAATATTGCCACATGAGGTAGTCGGGTAGTCGGGACTTGAACGGTCGTTACTGAAGTCGAGTCGGAAATTCGATGTACGAATTATAAGTCGACTCCATTGTTCGAGTAAAGAAAGTTTCTTCGCATTTAAAAAGACGTAGCGTAGGAGGAATGCAATGAAAACACGGCCTTTTGTAGCAATGATCTTAACGGTAGTAACCCTGTTTCCTATAACGGCGCTAACGCAGCAATCCCAACAACCAATCAAATACTTCGGCTACGCTGGTGCAGACAACGACGAAGCTTTGAATCGGGTAAGTTCATATACAAACTTTTCATATATCGGTGGCTCTTATGGCATCCCAATTACCACTCAGGTCACCGCCATAAAGAACCATGGGATGCGAGCCGTTATTGATTTAGGAGATGTTCTATGGTGTCGGGATGACCCGAATAACGGTTATGGCACGTGGCATCTTTGCTCAGAGTCGCGCGGAGATCTGGGTTACATCGCCCGATGGAATGCCTGGACCAGTATGAATAGTTCTGTCTTAAACAGCAGCAACATACTGGCGTTTTCGATCATCACTGAACAGACATTAAGAGCCATACCAGTAGCAGATATTCAAGCGGCGACGAGTCTGGTAAAGCAGCGATACCCTGACATTTCGACTATGGCGATTGACAGTTCTCAGGAGGTATATGACGCATACTATGGATTCTATGGCGGCTCATTTAGCTTTCCCAGTAACCTCGATTGGGTAGGCGTCTTCAAGTACTACACTCATCCAAACTTGGATTTGCGATTCAAGGACAGTATAAGCATTCTAAAATTAAGAAAGCAGAGTTCGCAGCGAATAGTTTACGTGATGGATGGGTTCTATTCGGATCTGCATACTTCGATTGCGCCGACAATCATGGACATGGATCAAATTGCACAAGAGTGGTATCTGGTAGCCAGTCAGGACCCCGAAGCAATCCTATTTGGCGTGTTCCTCTGGCCAGACATCCCGGCCGAAAATGCAACGGGTTCGGCTAATTTTCATCCGATAGCCTTAAACAAACAGGTAGCAATTGGCAGCGCTATCCTCGCAGGGAGAGTACCAACGTATCAGGGCGCTCACGATTACATCAATTGTGGGATGGTAATGACATCCGGCTGGGCATTAGATGCATCTGTGCCGAATACGCCGGTATCTGTGGATCTAGTGGTTGACAATCAGTTCGTCGGCACCCAGCGGGCAGATCATTACCGGGGTGATGTTGGCTCTCATGGCTTCGTCTTTTATCTCTTCCCGTACCGAGACGGCCGAACTCATCAGGTTGCCATACGCTACAGTGGCACCACAACGCTTCTACCGGGCTCTCCGAAGTCGTTCTTGTGTAGCTTGTAACTATGCTTGTTGCTGGTTCTGGCAATACGCTGCGTCGCCAGCTGCGCATAAAACTTAAACCGGAATCCTCATTCACACTAAACACCATCAGGCAACTCTTGCAAGAAACTGAGCATTTCCGCTGTGGGCGTCAATAAAAAATTGCGAAGATTGTCCAGTGTGGGGATGCTATGAGCAATCTAATCGAGTCTGCGCTCGCATAATTGAGCTCGAAGAACCGAAGAAAGGTTTTCGCTTCATGAAGCAATTGGAAGTCATAAAGTGCCACCTTGCCCAGCTACAAAATGGCCAGGGGATTCCTTTCAGATGAATTTGGGAAATCGCGAGCAACGCGAGCCGTTCTTCAGGGACAAATTCCCGAAGACGCCAAGCTTCTGCCAAATACTTAACTACACACGTTGCGAACCTCGCGGTTGAGCCGATCTCCGCTAACCGCAATCACCGTGTTGTCGAGCGGTTGAAATTCCTGAATCACATGCGAGCCCTCCAAGAAAACCCTCGTCCCCAAACTATCCTCAAATCGTCGCGTGAAACATGGGCCACGTGTGCGGCCGCTTTAACAGCTCAGATTCCAGTCTCAACAGAACTGACCCTCAAATACCAGCGCAAAAACGCGGTCCTCAACCTGGCAGCGGTATGCCCGATGTGATCTTTTCCAACATTCAGCCACAAATGTCTGGAGGTAATTGCTCATGCCGTGCCGGCTTGGGCGTCTTATCGAGTTTGTGAGTAGTCATCATTCAATGTTGGAGGAATTATGAGATTACAAGCAGTTAGACTCTTCATATTAATAGCAACACTATTGCTAACACCTGCAGTTTTGTCCGCGCAAGAATTAATCGCGTTTGAGTCGCAGCGCGATGGCAACCCCGAAATTTACGTAACAAACCCCGACGGCACGAACCAGCGTCGTCTTACTTTTAATTCGTCATTCGATGGAGAGCCGGCGTTTAGTGGCACCGGCGAGAAGATTGCTTTTTCCTCGTACCGCGACGGCAACTCGGAAATTTACATCATGAACGCCGATGGTTCGTTGCAGACAAACCTAACAAATAACCCGGCATTCGATGGTCATCCGACGTTTAGTCCGGACGGCCAAAAGATTGCTTTTGCCTCCGAGCGCGGCGGCCATCCCGGCATCTGGGTAATGAATGTCGATGGCTCAAATCCAACCGAACTGGCGGGCGGTGCCGGTGGTAGTGAACCGGCGTTCAATACGTTCGGAACGAAAATCGTCTTTAGTGGTACCGGGAATGGAGGCGCCGACTCAGACATTTGGGTGATGGATGCTGACGGTTCGAACCCGATCAATGTGTCGCAGGACGCGCGCGCGGACGATTCGGAGCCCTCGTTCAGTCCGGACGGGACGAAAATTGTCTTTACAAAGGACGTCCATGACGGCAGCGGTAGCGAGATTTTTGTCATGAACGCGGATGGCACGAACCCGATTAATCTGACCAATATTAAGGGCAGTGACTACCATCCTGCATTTAACGCGGCCCCTGGCAATCTGATCACCTTCACTACGCTTCGTGACGGCAACGCAGAAATCTACACAATGAATGCGGATGGTTCGTGGCCAATCAATGTCACCAGAAATCCCGGGCTCGATGAAATGCCCGCGTGGGGTTGGAAATTTGACCACCCGCCGGTGCTGAGCAACCTCGCCGTTTTGTCACCCCTCAACGAGGGTGATACAACCACGCTTAGCGGTGAGATTACCGATCCGGATGAAACTGACACCTTTACTCTCGACATCAACTGGGGCGACGGCCAGTCACAGTCAATAGATTACCCAGCAGGAACAACCACGTTCGACGTAACGCATAGATATCTTGACGACCCTCCAGCCGGCGCGCCGTTTGGTGACGACTACATAATAACTGTAACCGTGAGCGACCATCGCAAGATTGATAGTCGCGGATTATCGGTGACGGTGAACAATCTTAATCCGATAATTATCGATGCCGTTGTTAGTCCTCCGGGGCATGCGATAGTAGCAGGAGGGACCATTACGTTGTCCCTTAATTACACGGACCCTGGCTATCATGGCTCACCAGCGGACGAGGACTTGCGAGCGTTCATCCAATGGGGCGACGGGCAGAGTGTTGTGATTGCAACTGGAACACCTCAAGCAGTTAGTCTTCCGCACCAGTATACTGCCGTGGGAAACTACAGCATCCTCATACAGGTGTCCGACAATGACGGTGGACTGACAACTACGATTTGCGACGTGGTCGTGTCTGCCCCACCAGCAGCCCCGACTAATTTCCGAATTCTATCCGTAGCAGCAAACCAGATTCAGCTCGGGTGGACTGACGCATCAACTACGGAAGACGGATTTGCAATCGAACGTTGCACCGGCAACGGATGCAACAACTTTGCCGAGATTGGCCGTGTCGGGCGAAACACGACGACTTATATCGATGGTACGGTAGCAAGCAACACGCAATACTCTTACCGAATGAGAGCATTCAACACGGTGGGAGTATCGCCGTATACAAACGTCGTGTCGGCAAAGACACCGCGCAGGTAGTCATTCCGAGAGTTTCTCGGCCAGCGCGACGATGATGCCCGCAGGGCCTCGCATGTAGCAGAGCCTGTACTTGTCTTCGTACTGGACCACCTCGCCGACGAGTTCGGCACCGTGGGCGCGCAGGCGGGCCACGGTGTCGTCGATGTCTTCGACCGCGAACATGATCTGCCGGAGGCCCAGCGTGTTCGGCGGGGCAATCGCTGGCTCGGCCCTGACCAGCTCCGGGTTGCGGAACTTCGTCAGCTCGATCTGCCCGTGGCCGTCCGGGGTCCGCATCATAGTGATATCGACCTGGACACCTTCGAGCCCGCAGAGGCGGTCCACCCAGGGGCCTTCGACCGGCATCTCGCCTTCACGCTCCATGCCGAGGGTGGTGAAGAAGGCAATGGCGGCTGGGAGATCGTCAACGACGATGCTGACATGGTCCATTCTCTTGATCGTCATGTCCCGAGGTTAGCAAGGGCAATGCGCGACTGTCCAGGTTGATCGATCCTCACTACCGATACTGTAGGATAGTTTGTGCGAAGCTGTGGTTAAGACGGGTAAACCATCCACAGATTGCACAAAGTAATCTGTGAATCTGTGGATGGATTTAAAGGGCCACCCGCGAGGATGGCCCATGTTTGTGACGCAGTTATGTAGCTCACACGGCAGTTCTATGCGAAGGCTGTCGAGACATGAGGAAAGTCCGCGCTTTGCACGTACTGCCAGTATAGGTTGATAGCTGTTGTTTGAGCCGCGCTGTAGGGCGAGGGCGTGGGCAACGCCCGATTCAACTGTTCCCTGATGGCAGTGTCGAGAAGAAAGTTCTGGGCACTTTGCGGCATCGGGCTTTGATCTACCTCGTTTTTGCCACCTTCACTATTGTAAAGGTAGTACTCCCATTCCTTCTTCTTCACCACGTCGAAATCCGTCGTGCCTGGCTTCCAATGATGATAGAAGCCAATCTTCCCCAACGGTTGGCCGCTCGCGGGAATCGTATATGCCCCAACCACGTGCTGCGGCGCATCATCGTGAGCGACGGGACTCAACTTGAAGAACTCATCTGTGCTGTAGACAACGTAGGGTCTTCCGGCAATGTCCTTATTTTGTAAGATGCCATACAGGTTCGCGCGGCGATCGCCACCCCACATTTGGTTGTAAAGAGGATTTTGCAGCCAGGCCTCGCTTCCATTTTGCCCTATCGTTACAAGCATCCGGAGCAAATCAACGCTACTGACAAGTTGGTCGCGCACGTCCCCGATCTGGTTTGTAATTTTAGTCGGAGTTGGCCGTGGGTCATAGACGATTAACGGTACGTTGAAACACTCGTTGTATACAGTTCCGCCCTTGCCCTGGAGCCCGTGTGAACTAGCGTACTCGCCATGGTCGGCGCTGAAGACTATCACCGTATTGTTGACTAAGTTCTCCGGAATGTTGTGAAGCACCTCGCCGATGTGCACGTCTACAGCCGACATCATCTGTGTGTAGTAGTCGAGTGCGCGGTGCCAATAGGTAAACGGCGCAACCGCGTCGTGCTTGCCCGGTGCATAAAGGGAGTTCACCGCGGAAAACTTTTCATCATTCACATTTTCGGAGATCTGACCCGTCCAAAAATAAGAGAACATGTTTTTGAAAACGCTTTGTAACTTGGGCTTCGAGGCCAGGTGTTGGGCCGACTCCCAGTTACTCGGCCTGGCAGCGTAAATGCTGGGAGGTAGCGGCGCCCCTATAAGCTGGCTGAAGCCCATGGCCGGTATCTCGAACCCGGTAAGACTCTTGGAATCAGGAGTCAGGTAATAGACGGCATTGAACTGATTTGCTTGCGTACCGCCCCAGAAGAATTGTTTGTCGTGCGGATTCACGAAGCCTACGGTCAGGCAGAAGGGCTTCGTATTGTTTGTGTCTTTGGACCGAGCATATAGCCATTTCACGGCCTGCGCCGCGATCTCAGGATCGCCTATGGGTGAAGGTCCGCCCTGATATTGTGGCTTAGCAAGACCGAGCCCTTGAGATGGCATACCCAGCGGGTCGGGAATCGTGAGGCCTTGAAAACCGTAGTCCTGCAGATATGTAGCAAGGGCCTCAGGAGTGGGGCTGTCTGGACAGTCTGACAGGTGCCACTTGCCGACGTAGGGTGTCTCATACGGTATATAAGGCGACTGCAGATTGCGCAAGAGCTTGCCGTAAGTTTCAAACTGAGTCTGTAAGGGAGGCTGTGGCGCTTTAGTAGCGTATGGGTTAGCGGTACTCTCCCGCGTCAAAAACAGGCCCGTTTGATAAGCATATAATCCTGTGACAAAAGTGCCGCGTCCAGGAGTACAGTCAGCCGCGGCCGTGAAGTAACGACTAAATTTTACGCCTTTCGCCCAGAGCATGGAGTGGAGGTTGGGCATGAACTTAGCCAGGAACTCCCCGGCATTTTGAATGCCCGGTGGGAAATGCATGGGGAATCGCATTTCATCAACATGAATGAAAATGATATTAGGTTGTGTTGCCATATTTTCTCCTCTAGGTTTCTGAGATATCGACCAGTCTTCAGGGAGGGGACATGGTCGTGTTTTCTGCGGCGTGCAGATACCGCAATCGCTTCGGCAATTTGCAGCGATTGATCTTTTCGCTCAGCTCACTCTGCCAAGGCTGTAGAAGTCATGAGGTCACTTAGGCGGCGCCAATTACGAGGGTGTTATCTCACTCGGTAGTCTGAACCATGATTCACAGTCCAAGGCTGAAATGAAGGTTGCGCATCATGAATTCTCAGGGGTTAGCGACAGAGGAACCCCGAGAGTTTGTGGAATTCACGTTATGAGAGACGAGCGGAAAGTATTCCTGTTTCAGGTAAAAGTCAAGATCTTTCGGCCACAAAAAGGCACAGAAAAGCACAAAAGAATTTCCGCTAATAGATCGGGATTTCATCGTTTGACGATCAATATATATTTCATAATAATATGTGTCTATGACAGATATGAATACAGGAATGCTCGAACGCGAGCTGAAGCAATGAATCGCATAACGAGGATCGAAAATGCCTGATTGGAAAAAAGAGATTAGACAACGACTGTCGAGCCTGAAACTCGCGCCGGCGCGCGAATCCGAGATCGTTGAAGAATTGGCCCAACATCTCGACGATCGCTATCAGGAGTTGTTGGCCGATGGTACGCCAGGTGCCGCCGCCGAACGACTGACCCTTGCCGAATTGAGTGAGAACGACGACCGATCAGTGGCGTCTTTTCGCGGATAGAGCGTTGTGGTTGGTGGTTAGGGCTCGTGGTGATTCAGCAGAATTGGCTCCCGCCATCAGACAAGCAATCTGGTCGGTTGACAAGGATCAACCAATTGTTCGCGTAGCCACCATGGACCACTTGCTCGCGTCCTCAGCCGCGGAACGCCGTTTTGCGTTGATCTTATTCGAGGTGTTCGGCTTTGTGGCGCTCGTGCTCGTAGCTATCGGCCTCTATGGCGTACTCTCCGCCAGCGTCGCCGAACGCACTCGCGAGATTGGAGTACGGTTGGCGTTGGGCGCACAAAAGCGCGACGTGCTTTATCTTATTCTGCGGCAGGGTCTGACCCTCACGCTCGTGGGCGTGAGCGCCGGCTTGCTGGCTTCGTGGGCGGTGACAAGTTTGCTGACCAAGCTGCTCTATGGTGTAAGCGCAACTGATCCGTTGGTCTTCGGGGGTGTTGCGTTTCTATTGATTGCGGTCGCGCTGTTAGCTTGTTACGCGCCTGCGCGCAAAGCGATGAAGGTTGATCCACTGGTGATTCTGCGATACGAGTAGCAAAAGAAGCTTCGTAAACAGGTAGCCACAAAGAAGCACAAAAGACATAAAGATCAACGGGAATCCTTTTGTGCTTTTTTGTGGCTGAAGAGTTTTGAGGCAGAGCTATAACGATTCATTGGACAACCGTTTCATAAACGCGTTCAGTTCTTTTGACCAGTCGCCGGCCAGCTCCTTTTGCAGCCAAATGACGTTTTCCCATTCCCCGCGAAGCATCGCGACTTCTGACAGACACGCAGCGCGGCGAAAACCCACAGCTTGCAAGCCACGGATGCTGACTTCATTGCGCTCCAGCGTGAGAGAAACAAGCGAGCGAAAACCGAGTAGCTTCGCCTCCTTGATTATGTGAATAAACAGACGTCCGCCGACAAACTTGCTTCGATAAGATCGGTCAACGTAAACCGACACTTCAGCAACGGTTGGCAATGACGAGCGCACCGAAAATTTATTTAACGCAGACCAGCCGAGAACACCTTCAGCTTTATCTTCGTAAACAAATACCGGAAACGGATCCTGATGAGAGGCAAGCCATTCAATGCGACTCTCAATCGTGACCGGTTTGATGTCGCAAGTTGCAAATTGCTGGTCCGCGATTGCCTGATTGTAAATCGCGCCGATTCTGGCAGCATCAGACTGTAAAGCGCGTCGTATCACCTAAGCCTCTCTGTAACTTGCCTCAAAAGTAGGAATCGCACTTGGATCGGGTCAGTACAGGGAGCGGTAGCGACCTAGTCAGTGATCAGCATGCTATATTTCCTACGATTTGATTTCCATGGTTGACCAGGTCGCTACCGCTCCCTGTACTGACTCGATCCAAGAATGATTTCGGACTTTGCTGCAAAGCCCCTCTCTGTTTTATTGCTGCAACCTCATAACTGTTGCCGAACGAGTTGTCTTCAGTTGGTTATAGGCTTCCGCGATTGTAGCCAATTGCTCGAGCTTGTCGCGAAGTTCTGCATGAGTGAAAGAAGAGAACGCCAACCTGACAGCCTGTTCAGTGGGCGCTGCGGCAAAGAATTGATTGCCCGAGAGAATATCGATCTGGTGTTCGCCTGCATACATGGCGAAGTCATCTGCAGACCAGTGCGGTGGTAAGCGCAGCCAAACGTAAAGGCCTCCCGCTACTTCTAATGCACTTATATGCAAGCGTGCGAGTCGAGCTAAAGTTGTCGCACAAATTTCGTAGCTTTGGCGATAGTACTCGCGAATTCGATCGAGTTGATCGGTCAACGCACCGCTCTTCAGATAATTTAAAACAACCGCGGCCAACATCGGATTTGTGCCGTTTGGTTTTAACTTCATGATCGACTGCAATAGTTGCGCTGAGCGTGACAGCAACCAGCCAATCCTGACGCCTGGAGCAATGAGCTTCGAGAACGAGCTCGAGTGAATAACCAAGTCGTATTTATCAAGAGCAATAAGCGGCGGCAAATTGGGTCCGTGATAACGGAGTTCGAAATAAGGATCATCTTCCAAAATAATTGCGTGAAACTCGTGCGCGAGATTCAGAAGCCGGCTTCGTCGCGAAAGCGACATCGTGGCGCCGGAAGGATTATGAAACGTGGGCATGCAATAGATCAGTTTTACGCGCGCGCCGGAGCGCTTTGCGCGCTCCATCTCCAACTCCAACAAATCTACGCGCAGCCCTTCTTTATCGACGGGTATTTGAATGACTTTAGCGCCTTGCGCCCTGAACTCAGGAAGGGCCCAAAGATAGGTGGGTGCTTCAACAATTACGATGTCTTCCTGCTGAAGCAAACAACGGGCGGTGAGAGTAATCGCCTCCGTAATGCCGTAAGTCAACAACAACTCCTGAGGCTTGCAGTCGCCATAATACCAACTGAATTGCGTCAGGATCTCCTGGCGCAAAGCCGGGTTGCCTTGGACGTCGCCATAAACAAGGCAGTCAGACCGTGCCCCAGTGAGTAACTCTTCACATGCTCGTACCAACGGCTCCAGCGGAAATAATTCGCTGTGCGGATTGCCTAACCTGAATGTCGCGCGAACTGCCATACGATTTCGGCGCTAAGCTGCTGACGCGTGTGTTTCTTGTTTCAGACCAAGTGAAGCCTCATTGATCTTATAAAAGCGAACAGCGTTGTTCCACAGAATTTTCTTCTTTGTCTCATCAGGCAAAGGAGCTTCCAGCAACTCCTCTATTTCTGTTCCGAATCCATGATCAGGATGTGGGTAATCACTGGCAAACAACAGGTGGTCTGCGCCTATCGAATCGATCAAGGACGGTAGGTAGGGTTCGCTTGCCTCGCCAGTGATGTAACACTGACGTTGAAAACATGTCCGCGGTGTGTCGTGTACTTCAGGTACTTGATACGACCAGAGTTTGAACTCTCCTTCTAACCGCCAAAGCAGATACGGAAGCCAGCCACATCCCGCTTCGAGAAAACCAAATCGTAACTTCGGATGGCGTTGGAACACGCCACCTTCGAACAGAGCTACGAAGGCCATCATTTGCTCCATTGGATGACAGCAAGCGTGAATGGCCATGTGAGTATCGAAACGATCGGCGCCTGTCTGTGGCACACGCGCGTGTGAGCCTTCGTGTATGCCTACCGCAACGTCGAGGTCGTCACATAACTCCCAAAACGGAGCGAAATCTTTATTACCAAGCGTTCTCCCGTTAAGAGGATTCGGTCGGACCATGACTGCTTGCATTTTCAACTCCCTCACACTGCGAAGGAGCTCCTGCCGGGCGTCCTCAGGTCGATGCAGGCTCACCAGCGCTACGGGACGAAGCCGCTCAGGCGCATATGAGCAGAACTCTGCAAGCCAGTTGTTATATGCGCGGGTAATGGCGTAAGCGAGATCCGGATCTTGTCCATTAATGTTTGAGACATACAGACCAATCGATGGATACAAATATGAGATGTCGATGCCCTGCAAATCCATAGCGCGCACGAGCGAAGCGGCATCGAAATCCTGTCGAAGGAAGTCTCCATAGTTCTCCAACAAACTCTTCTGGTAGACCTCGACGAGATGATCGGGATAATTCTGGTATAGGGGTTGGCCATCAACCTGTATTTGTCCCCAGACTCGGCCATTGTCAACTATTCTTTTTGGAGCCCGGTCACGAAATTCAGCATCGATGTAATCGGTCCAAATATGGTCCGGCTCCATCACGTGGGCATCGCTATCGACAACAAGCATACCGTTTCTCATTTTATTCTCCTGACTTTCGTTGACATGAGTCGCGGGAGTGGTGGTTCAAGGTCACAATGCAAGGATGCAGAGATGTTTGGTTCGTCTTATTTGTTCCTTGAAGGACCACGGAACTGCTCCGGCTGGATGGGTAAAAATCACCTGTGTATCACGTCACGCTACGACAACAAAGAAGGTGACGCTTCGCGGTGAGCGCAGAGCACTAATGAAAGGCTTTAGAGGACAACTCTAAAGAAAGTGCAAGAGCACTACGCCGTGTCCAATTCGCGCCATACCTCCTGTGCGCTGACACGAGTCGTGAGAACTGATTCTTCGAGTGGGCTCATGCTAATCCCGTGGGTATGGGGTGTCAAGAATAAAGTAAAGACACTCAAACGCGCCTAATTTGCGCATGAGGAGTACAACGTATTCTTTTGGCCCTCCTGAAGGATCGTAAGCTGGTCGGGTATGTCATCGCGGACGCCGGCGTTGAATAGTCGAGAAACAATTGTTGACGTCGGTAAATGAGGGGCCTTAGTATTTGAACCAGCGGGTAGAGCCTGGGCCCTAGGGCCGCGCCCTTCGCTGGCTCTCGAATACCCGCCTTCCTGAACTTCGACTCACCAACCTGGCAGTCCCACTCAACCTGCCATTCCCAAGAGGACAAAACCATGAGTGCACAACCTGAAGTTTGGCGTGTGAGTACGGTTGAAGGTATTTTCGAAACCGACCTCGAGACGCTGAAACAATGGATTCTTGAAGGCTGCGTTCTACCCACCGACAAAGTTACTAAAGGCAACCTGAGCTGGATCGAAGCGGGTCGTGTCCCAAAACTTAAAGGTGCATTCAACGGAGAGACAACGCCTGTTGCGGAGCCAGTGAGCGCTTCATATGAGACCTTTGTAGAACCCAATCCACAAACCCACACAACACCCATTGCTCCACCTCATACAAGTGTTTGTCACAATCATCCTGAAGCGGCTCCCGAATATGTGTGTCGAATGTGCGGTGCGCTCTTTTGCAAGCACTGCCCGAAATTGGTTGCCCGGGTACCAGTCTGTCCGTTGTGTGGCGACCTCTGCCATGAGTATCGAGCAGTAACAGAAAAGGCGGCGCGTGCTGAGCTTCAGAGTTCCGGTTTCGGCATGGAGGATTTCGTTCGCGCTATCGGTTATCCATTGCAACACAAGTTTGCGTTGTTCAGCGGTGCTCTGATCTATGCATTCCTTTTGCTGGCAGGGTTCCGCGGTAGCGTGGTGGCGTGGATGATAATGTTCGGATGCATTTCACACGTCATCAGCCAAGTGGCGTGGGGCAGGTTCAATCGTAGCTTCATGCCGGATTTCAGTGACTTCTCATTTTGGGACGACCTGGTTGTGCCAGTGTTTCTGGGACTGGGAATCATGATTGTTTCCTGGGGCCCGGTAATCACTCTTGTGCTCGCATTAATGTTTGGTGTTCTCAGCGGCGGTGGCGTGAAAACTTCGCCTTTCGGAACGCATCATGTTGCGGAATCAACCAGACCTAGCTCACAAGATCTTTCGGTGCTCACCGATCCTAATGCTGATCCGGCCAAGCTGGAAGAAGCAAACAAGAAACTTCAAGAGTTGCGACCTGGAACGCAGATCGCACGCGAGGCTGAAGCGTCCAAAGCTGAGGCGAATGATCCCGCTGGTTTTCTCAGGGACTTGTTGCCCTATCTTGGCGCCGGAATGTTCATAGGCCTGCTGTTCCTTTTGTTCATTGGCTGGGGGCTGTTCTATCAGCCGATGGCTCTCACGGTCGCCGGCTATACACAGAGCCTTGGTTCAGTATTGAACCCGCTTGTCGGACTGGACACCATTCGCCGAATGGGAACTACTTATTTCAAAGCATTCGCAATGGTAGCAGTAGTTGAAGTCGCTGCCTTTATAGTTGGCGTGATAATCGCCGTTATAACCTCACCTTTGACACTTCCATTCATGGGAAATTTGCTCGGCAACTTCATCAATGCGACGTTCACGTTCTATTTCAATCTCGTAGTCGCTTGTATTCTTGGTCTATCACTCTTCAAGTGCGCGGATCGTCTCGGTATCACCGTTGACTAGCTCGCAGGAAAACGCCTTACTCGCTCGAGAGTCGTCTTCGCACTCGCAGCCGTTCCCGTCTTCTCGCCGATCAGGCGCGTCAACTGATCCGGCTTGACGATTCCCAATCCCATTTTGTGCAACGCCTTGAGACCAACGGCGACTGCCGGCCACCACAGCGGCAGCGGAACTGCGCGATAACGCTTGCAGATGCGATACGCCAGGACCATTCCATTCAGGTCTTCAGGGCCGCACACGTTTTCAACTCTGACACCCTCATGATGTTGTTGGATTAGCTCGGCCGCGAGCCTGCTGAAGTCGTCAACATGCATCGGAGCAAACAGGAGATTAGTGTGGCCGAACAGTGCTGGAATAATTCTCCATCTGCGCGCCACCGCTAACATGCGATCAATCCCCTCGCTGCCTCCACCTCCATAGATTTCGGCCGGACGAATGATCAGTAAACTCTTCCACTCAAACTTCTGAAGCTCCTGCTCGGCTGCAAGCTTTGACTCGCCATACGCTCCACTGCCTTGGGTAGCACAGCGCGTACTGATGTATACAAAACGGCGACAACCATTCTCACGCGCTGCCTCAGCCAGTCGAACTGTTCCTGCCACATTAACGTTGCGGTATTGCTGTTCATCGGAAGCGTGCGTCACGCCTGCAAAGTGAATGACTAGATCGAAGTGCGGTAAAGTCTTGTTCAAGTCGGATTCGAGGTCCAAATCGATCACGTGCAGCCTCGGATCGGCAATCGGAATTTCCTTTCGGTGACGGCCGCACCAAAGTTCGAGGTCGCTATTTAAAAGCAACTGGCGCAGCACGCCAACTGCGAGAGGCGATGACGCACCGGTAACGAGGATTCTCATGGTCTGATACGTCGTTGCAGCCAGATTGGAATACGTAATAACATCGCCACGTGACCGAGCCCCATTTTTCGCTGGTAGTCCTTTGTTACCGCAGCGGACAAAATATTATTCCATTCGTTGAACGTTTGCAGCGAACGTTGTCGCGATGCAATTTTTCGTGGGAGCTCGTGCTCGTCGGAAATTACATTGAGGGAAGCGATGACGAAACTCCTCAAGTAGTCGCCAAACTCGCCGAAAGCTCACCGAATATCCGCACGGTAATTCGCCCTAAGCAAGGAATGATGGGATGGGACATGCGTATGGGTCTTGACGCTGCTCGCGGCACGTACATCGGAGTTATCGATGGCGACGGACAATTCCCCCCGGAGTCGATAATTGCCTGTCTTCTGAAATGTGAGCTGGAGGATCTGGATTTGACGAAAACATATCGCGTCATACGCGACGACGGCCTGTATCGACGTTTCATCTCGACAGTGTACAACGCACTCTTCAGCCTGCTTTTCGGATTCAAAGTCCGCGACATCAACTCCAAACCTAAAATCATCCGGCGCGATAAGTACAAACTGCTGGATCTCAAATCGGACGATTGGTTTGTTGATGCGGAGATAGTGATCCGGGCACGCGAACTCGGACTGAAGATCGGTGAGACACCGGTCCATTTTTCCATCAACGACAACAGAGGTTCGTTCGTAAAGCCGAAAGCGATCCTCGAGTTTGCATCGAATCTCTTGAAATACAGGTTCTCACCCAATCAGCAGGCGAAAGCTGCTTCACTTCCTCGTCCGGCTGTGAAGGAACGCTAACCCTTCAGGATGATTTGACTGTTGAAGGCAAACGCTCTCACGGCGCTTATCACTGGCAAAGATCAATCTTCTAATCAATATCCTTACCTCCTTCCGCGATGCGCTCATGAAAGAGATCGAGCTAATCGAGAAAGTTAAATAACGATAATGCCTCGTCAGAGTTTTTGCGGAGCAGATTATACCAATCAATCGCCCGGTGTTTTTGTGCTTTTTGTGGTTGGCGTGTGCGGCGAAGGAGTGATATAAACGCGCCACACTAGGAGGACAAACAGATGATGAGTTTCATTTGGTGGTTGATCATCGGATTGATCGCGGGTGCACTCGCGCGCCTGGTCATGCCGGGACGAGATCCCATGGGCATCATCGCGACGATCCTTTTGGGTATCGTCGGCTCCATCCTCGGCGGCCTGGTAAGCTGGGCAATCTGGGGAGCTGACACGACCGGCCGCGGTTTCCACCCAGCCGGTTTGATACTGTCGATACTCGGCGCCATCATCGTGCTCTGGATTTGGCGTGCGATGAAGAGCCGCAGTACCGTCTAACAAACTCGGAATTTAGTGCCTGAACTGCCGGACATCGTCGTTTATATCGAGGCTCTCGAGAAACGAATCAAAGGCAGTGTTCTCGAACGTGTGCGTGTCGCAAATCCTTTTCTGTTGCGCACCGCCGTGCCGCCTCTATCCAGCGTTGAAGGCAAAAAAATTGTCGCGCTGCGTAGGCTTGGCAAACGGATCTGCTTCGGCCTCGAAGGAGATCTGTGGCTTGTTCTGCACCTGATGATTGCCGGCAGGCTGCACTGGTATAACGAGCGAGGCAAGTCTGCAAAAGGCCGCAGTCTGGCTGTGTTTGACTTCAGCAGTGGCAGCCTGGTCCTGACCGAGGCTGGTTCACAGAAGCGTGCTTCGCTTCACGTGGTCCAGGGCGAGGCTGGACTGGAAAATCTCAATCCCGGTGGGTTGGAGATTTTCGACGCGACGCCCGAACAGTTTGCCCATGCGATCAGAGCGAAGAATCACACGCTAAAACGTGCCCTCACCGATCCGCGCATACTCAGTGGCATCGGCAACGCTTACTCTGATGAGATTCTTTTCGAAGCTCGTCTCTCTCCGTTCACACTCACACAGAAATTAACTGACGACGAGATCGCGCACCTCTTCGATGCAATCAAAAGAACGCTGACTGGCTGGGTCGAGCGTTTACGCCTGGAGTCGGACGATGGTTTTCCGGAGAAAGTGACAGCGTTTAGGACGGACATGGCGACCCACGGGAAGTACGGCCAACCATGTCCACGTTGCGGGAGTAAAATCCAACGTATTAGATACGGCTCAAATGAAACCAACTACTGCCCCACCTGCCAGACAGGCGGCAAGCTCCTCGCCGATCGCGCCCTCTCACGTCTCTTAAAAGACGACTGGCCCCGCACCCCCGAAGAACTCGAGAGCTTAACGAAAAGTTAGCCGCGGATTTTCGCGGATGAACGCAGATCTGCGTTCATCCG
>Ga0065714_10002699_pt1 | contig 20576 bp, 17 predicted proteins | sample MisRhiReplicate2_FD_59101 | JGI IMG/M metagenome (GOLD analysis project Ga0065714, IMG submission 59101) | Miscanthus rhizosphere microbial communities from Kellogg Biological Station, MSU, sample Rhizosphere Soil Replicate 2: eDNA_1 v2... | ecosystem: Host-associated > Plants > Roots >...
CTGCAGCGAAGCGCCTTCCAAGGTCTTCCACAGCTTACGCATCGTTGGGTTGCGATTGGCAATCGCACAATACGAGCGAATCTCCAGGCGCGTGCTCCATTGCTCGCCACCGGCCCGCACCAACAGCCCACGCTCCAACTCGTCGGCCACCGCACTCTGCGGCAACCAGGCTACACCGTAGCCCTCGATGGCCATGCGCATCAGCAGCATCGCCATGTCCGCTTCATAGCAGCGCTCCAGGGCGATCGGTTCAGGGCCGTTGTTGATGACGATGTCCGCGACGCGCCCCAGGAACGTCGTTGCCGTGTAGGCAAGGTAGGGCACTGGTTTGCCGGCGCGGCCGGGCAGGCGGAACAGCGGTTCGCCCTTGCGGTTGGGCGCGCACAGGGGGATGAACGCATCGTGGCCGAGCACCAGGCTGCCAAAACGCTCGGGGTCCAGCAGGATGGGGGCAAGTGGATGGTGGTAGACCATCATCAAGTCGCAACTGCCTTCCTCCAGTGCAATGACGGCGTCATGAATGTTGGCGGCCACCACCCGGGCGTTGAACTGTTCGTTGTGTTGCTGGAACTGCGAGAGCCACTTGGGCAGGAAGGTCATGGACAGGCTGTGGCCGGCGGTGATCTGGATCGAGCGTCCGGGCATTCGTTCCACGTCGCGCAGCGTCGAGCGCAATCTCAGTAATCCTGCCAGGGCCTCTCGGCTTTCATCGCAGAAGGTGACCCCCGCGGGCGTGAGTTGGACAGGGTAGGTGCCCCGGTCCACCAGCTTGACGCCCACCCATTCCTCAAGTGAGCGGATACGCCGGGACAAGGCCGATTGCGTCACGCAACGCACCTCGGCGGCGCGGGAGAAGTTTTTCCATTCGCCAATCGCTAGAAGATCATCCAGCCACTTGAGTTGCATATCGAGAGCTCCCGCTGTGAGAGCACGATTTTACTGCGCAACTCCCCGGCAGAGCGCGGCCTTTCGCTAACTATTCCAAAAGCGCATGGGGTTAGCTGGATTACTCATCATCCCTCCGAATCCGCTCCTTAGAATCGATCCTGCCAAGTAAAAAACTCCAAGAACTACTTGAGGACAGCACCGTGAAGAAGAATAAGCTCCCACGTCGAATTGCAATGGGCATTGCCCTGGGCGTACTTGTTGGTTGGGCGTGTCACCATTTCGCAGGGAGCGAGCAAAGTGCCAAAGAGATCGCCACTTACTTCTCGATGGTCACTGACATTTTCCTGCGCATGATCAAGATGATCATCGCGCCGCTGGTCTTCGCGACATTGGTGGGTGGTATCGCCAGCATGGGCAATTCCCGTTCCGTTGGCAGGATCGGGGCTCGGGCGATGGCCTGGTTCGTCACCGCTTCGCTTGTGTCGCTGCTGATCGGGATGGGCCTGGTCAACCTGTTTCAACCCGGTGCCGGGTTGAACATGGACGTGGCCCAGCACGCAACGGCGGCCGTGCCGGTCAATACCGGCGACTTCAGTCTCAAGGCGTTCATCGGCCATGTGTTTCCGCGCAGCATTGCCGAAGCGATGGCCAACAACGAGATCCTGCAGATCGTGGTGTTTTCGCTGTTCTTCGGCTTTGCACTGGCCGGTGTGAAACGGGCGGGCTACACCCGGATCACCGATTCCATCGAAGAGCTGGCGAAGGTGATGTTCAAGATCACCGACTACGTGATGGCGTTCGCGCCGATTGGGGTGTTTGCCGCGATCGCCTCGGCCATTACCACCCAGGGGCTTGGCTTGCTGGTGGATTACGGCAAGCTGATTGCTGAGTTCTACCTGGGGATCATGATTCTCTGGGCGTTGCTGTTCGGTGCCGGTTACCTGTTCCTTGGTCGCTCGGTTTTCCACCTCGGCAAGCTTATTCGCGAACCGATTCTCCTGGCCTTTTCCACCGCCAGCAGTGAGTCCGCCTACCCGAAAACCATCGAGGCGCTGGAGAAGTTTGGCGCGCCAAAGCGCGTGTCCAGCTTCGTGTTGCCCCTGGGTTATTCGTTCAACCTCGACGGTTCCATGATGTACCAGGCGTTCGCCATCCTGTTCATTGCCCAGGCCTACAACATTGATTTGAGTTTCACGCAGCAGATCCTGATTCTTCTGACACTCATGATCACCAGCAAGGGCATGGCCGGTGTCGCGCGGGCTTCGGTGGTCGTGGTCGCGGCCACGTTGCCGATGTTCAATCTTCCCGAGGCGGGGCTGTTGTTGATCATCGGTATCGACCAGTTCCTCGATATGGCCCGCACGGCCACCAACGTGGTGGGTAACAGCATCGCGACGGCGGTTGTCGCCAAGTCCGAACCACACGAAGAGGTCGACGAGGACGAGGGCGTACATGCCCCGGTTCGGTCGCGATCCGAGCCGGTGCCGGTGGCTTGAGGAGACGTTCATGAAGGCTAAAGCGAAGTCGAGTCACAAGGCTTCTGTGGTGCGCAAGTTGGGCATCGTCGGCGGGCTTGGGTCACTGGCCGGGGGCGATCTGTTCTACAAATTGGTCAAGTCCCGGGCAGTGCTCGAGGATCAGGGGCGCTACCATTTCCTGTTCGAGCAGCACCCGTTCAAGGACGTGCTGCTGCCGCTGGACCAGGGCGCGAGCATGACGTCGCGCAAGTTCTATGTGTTCCAGGTGTGCAAGTCGTTCGAGGACAGTGGCTTCGATGCGGTGATGCTCCCGTGCTTCGCCAGCCATACCTTTCGCGCTGAAATCGAGGAGGAGTTGGGCATTCCCGTGCTGGACATGATGGCCGCCTTGACCCGGCACGTCAGCCACACGGTGCCGCCCAAGACGACTTTGGGGGTGATCGCCTCCGACTTCGTGCGCCATTGCGGATTGTTCGAGCGACATTTCGGCAAAGACTTCCAGATTGTTTACCCCGACGCAGACGCTCAAGCGGGGTTGATGGAGGCGATGTACGGTCTCAACGGCATCAAGGACGGTCACCTCGAAGGCGTGCCGCTTGAAGCGGTCTATCGGGCGTGTCTCTCATTGCAGGCCCAGGGTGCGACGGTGATCCTGCCCGGCATGACCGAGCTGTCCCTGGTCTGTGCCGATTTGCAGCGTCGCGGGATCACCGTGCTGGACGTCAATGAGATCTACGCCGACTTCGCAACGCTGGACCAGCAGCCCAGGCGCCCACCTTTCAAGCTGGGCATCGTGGGCGGCGTTGGGCCAGCCGCCACGGTGGACTTCATGGCCAAGGTGGTGGCCAATACCCCGGCGGGAAAGGACCAGGACCACATCAAGATGGTGGTCGAGCAAAACCCGCAGATACCGGATCGGACGGCCAACCTGCTGCGCGATGAAACCGACCCGACGATGGCGATGTATGCCGCCTGCAAACGTCTCGAAAGTGCTGGCGCCAATGCCATTGCGATTCCCTGCAACACTGCCCATGCCTTCGTCGAGCGGATCCAGGCGCACCTGAGGGTGCCCATCGTGAATATGTTGAGTGAGACGGTGGAGTGGATCGCGCGCACCTATGGTTCGGGCAAGGCGATTGGCCTGCTGGCGACTTCCGGTACGGTGCAGAGCCAGGTCTATCACCAGGCGGCGCGCCAGGCCGGGCTCCAGGTCCTCACGCCAGGTGTCGATTACCAGGCGATGGTCATGGACGCCATCTACGGACCGCGGGGTATCAAGGCCGGCTTCACACAGGGGCTCTGCAAGGAGCAACTGTTGCTGGCGGCCGAGCATCTGTGCGAGCTGGGGGCGGGGGTGTTGATCCTGGGGTGCACGGAGTTGCCGCTGGTGCTGGCGCATTGCGAGGCGTTCGAGATCAATGGGCACAGGGTGGCGCTTGTTGATCCGACGATGATCCTGGCGCAGAGGTGCGTTGCGTTGGCGCAAAAGGCACCGCTCAGTGGGAGCAAGCTTTGCTCCCACTGATGAATCAACCAGCCTTGGCCGACCCGCGTAGCGCCGCAATGTCGCGCTTGGGCGGCACGCCAAACAAGCGGGCGTATTCGCGGCTGAACTGGGAAGGGCTTTCATAGCCCACCTTGAAGGCCGCACTCGCCACGTCTACGTGTTCGTTGAGCATCAAGCGTTTTGCTTCGTTCAACCGCAGCCACTTCTGGTATTGCAGCGGGCTCATCGCCGTGAGCTGGCGGAAGTGGTGGTGAAACGTCGGCGCGCTCATTTGCACCCGCGCGGCGAGGTCGTCTACGCGCACGGGTTCGGTGTAGTTCAATTTCAACCAGTCGATGGCCTTGGCGATCCGGTAGCCCTGGCTATCGACCGAAACGATCTGCCGCAGCCGGGCGGCCTGGTCGCTGAGCAGCAACCGGTAGTGGATCTCGCGCTGGATCAACGGCGCCAATATGGGGATCGCTTCGGGTTCATCCAACAACCCCAGCAGACGTGCGAACGGCGCCAGCAGGTCGGGTGTCGCGGTGCCGATTCCCGCGCCGATCCCGACCGCTCGATCACGCGGCGGCGACAGGCTGCCTTGGGCGATCAGATCGGCCACCATGCGCAAGTCGAGCCTCAGGACCAGGCCCAGGCAGGGCTGTTCCGGGCTGGCCTGCATCACCTCGGAATTGGCGGGGATGTCCAGGGAGGTCATGAGGAACCGCCCGGTGTCGTAGCCATAGGCTTCGCCGCCGATCCAGACCTGCTTCTCGCCTTGGGCCACCAGCACGATGCTCGGTTCGATCATGCAAATCACCGGCGGCGCTGGGGCTTCACGCCGAAAGAAGGCGAGGCCGGCGATGGGCGTTTCAAAGTCGCCCGGGTGTGAGGTCCGGCCGCCGATGATGGCGGCCAGAGTCTCTTGTACGGATCTGCGTTGGATGGCCATGTCGGGTCCGGGTGTCATCTCAGCTCAAGCGCTATAGGCAGAACATTAACTCGGCAAACGAAGCGCTGCCTATGCGAAATGGAGAAGCTCATAGAATCAGGCAAGAATTTAACCGTAATGCACTACCTGCCGGCCGGGATGAGCCCTGAAGATAGAACCTCATTCAATCCAGCAAGGAGTCTTCTGATGCGTGTACAAGCCTACGGCGCCCACGCGGGCGACAAGCCCCTTGAACCCCTGCAGATCACTCGTCGCACGCCGGGCGCGCATGACGTCCAGATCGACATCGCTTTTTGTGGTATCTGCCATTCGGACCTGCACCAGGTGCGTGCCGAGTGGGCGGGTACCCAGTTCCCTTGCGTGCCGGGCCACGAAATCGTCGGTCGGGTCGCGGCGGTCGGCGCCCATGTGTCCGGCTTCAAGACCGGCGACCTGGTGGGCGTCGGCTGCATCGTCGACAGCTGCAAGCATTGCGACGACTGCGACAGCGGTCTGGAAAATTATTGTGACGGGATGATCGGGACCTACAACTTTCCCACCCCGGATGAGCCCGGTTGGACGCTGGGTGGCTATTCGCAAAACATCGTGGTGCATGAGCGCTATGTGTTGCGCATTCGTCACCCCGAAGCCCAACTGGCCGCCGTCGCGCCGCTGCTCTGCGCAGGCATCACCACCTATTCGCCGCTGCGCCACTGGAACGTCGGGCCGGGCAAGAAAGTCGGCGTGGTCGGCATCGGTGGCCTGGGCCACATGGGCATCAAGCTTGCCCATGCGATGGGGGCTCACGTCGTGGCGTTCACCACCTCCGAGTCCAAGCGTGAGGATGCCAGGCAGTTGGGGGCCGACGAGGTCGTCGTGTCGCGCAATGCTGAAGAAATGGTCGCGCACACCAAGAGTTTCGATTTCATCTTGAACACCGTGGCGGCCCCTCACGACCTGGACGCGTTGCTGGTGCTGCTCAAGCGCGACGGCACGATGGCCCTGGTGGGCGCCCCGGCAACCCCCCATCCTTCGCCGAATGTCTTCAACCTGATCATGAAGCGGCGCACCCTCGCCGGGTCGATGATCGGCGGCATCCCCGAGACCCAGGAGATGCTCGATTTCTGCGCAGAGCACGGCATCGTCGCCGACATCGAACTGGTCCGGGCCGAGCAGATCAACGCGTCCTACGAGCGCATGCTCAAGGGCGATGTGAAGTATCGCTTCGTGATCGATAACGCGACCTTGGTCGGCTGAAGACAGGCGCTAACCGACCGCTCGCGATAGCGGTCCGCCTGCGACAGAGATGTTGGATGTGCCACCGTCATCGCGAGCAAGCTCGCTCCCACAAGGGAATATGTGGCGGGCACGAAACGCATGAACACCCCCCATTCAAAACTGTGGGAGCGAGCCTGCTCGCGAAAGCGGTCTGCCTGAGGCGGTGATGTTGGATGTGCCGCTGTCATCGCGAGCAAGCTCGCTCCCACACGGGGAGGTGTGGCGGGCACGAAATATGTGAACACCCCCATTCAAAACTGTGGGAGCGAGCTTGCTCGCGATAGCGGTCTGCCTGAGACAGTGGTGTTGAATATGCCGCCGTCAATCTGCCCACAGATCCATCAAAGAAACACAGGATTGTCCTCCAATGACAGATAACTCATCGCCACAAGTCCAGCCCGCCTGGGGCGCGGTACTTGCCATGGCCCTCGCCGCATTCGTGCTCGTTGCCTCGGAGTTCATGCCAGTCAGCTTGCTGACGCCGGTAGCGGCGGATCTTCACGTCAGCGAAGGGCAGGCCGGTCAAGGCATTGCCGTCTCTGGCGCCTTTGCCCTGATCACCAGCCTGTTCATCGCATCGATCGCCGCCCGGGTCGACCGCAAATGGCTCCTTTTGGGGCTGACATTGCTGATGATCGTTTCAGGCACCGTGGCGGCGTTTGCACCAAACTATGCGGTATTCATGCTCGGTCGCGCGTTGATCGGCGTGGCGATTGGCGGCTTCTGGTCGCTGTCGGCGGCCACGGCCATGCGGCTTGTGCCGGACGATCAGGTTCCGCAGGCACTGGCCATCGTCAATGGCGGCAATGCCTTGGCGACGGTGATCGCTGCGCCGCTGGGCAGTTTCCTGGGGGCGATCATCGGTTGGCGTGGCGCGTTTTTCTGCATCGTGCCCGTCGCCGCCATCGCCCTGGTCTGGCTGCTGTTACGCCTGCCCTCCATGCCTTCGCAGGCGAAGCAAGGCAGTACCAATGTCTTCAAGTTGATGACCCGGGCACCGGTCGCACTCGGCATGCTGGCGGTCAGCACATTTTTCATGGGCCAGTTCATGTTGTTCACCTACCTGCGACCGTTCCTTGAAACGGTGACGCAGGTGAGCGTTTCCATGCTGTCCTTCATGCTGTTAGTGATCGGTGTGGCGGGATTGCTGGGCACCTTTCTGATCGGGGCCTGCCTGAAAAACAACCTCTATCGGACGCTCATCGTCATCCCGCTGTTGATGGCCGCGATTGCCATTGCCCTGGTGGGGTTCGGTGGCTCGATCACGATCACGACCGTCCTGCTCGGCCTTTGGGGCCTGGTGGCCACGGCGGCGCCCGTAGGTTGGTGGACCTGGCTTTCGCGAACGCTGCCGCAAGATGCCGAAGCCGGCGGCGGCCTGATGGTGGCGATCGTCCAGCTCGCCATCGCCGCGGGCGCGACAGTGGGCGGCCTTCTGTTTGACCTGAGTGGCTATCGCGCGACGTTCGAAACCAGTGCGGCGGTGTTGGGCGTTGCCGCTGTTCTTACGGTGCTGGCCGCTCGGTCAGCGCTCCGGGAATCTTCATCGACTACGCAAGCAACGCCCTACAGCACGGTGGGTTGAGGTAAATATCCGTCAGTCGAGGATGACCTGGTGCTGCGCCGCGCCAGGGGCATAGGGCGACGGAGCTTCGCGGACCGCGTTCTGGGTCAGGAAGGAAGCGATCAGCAACACGATGCCTATCGCCGCAGGAAGTGCACCGCGCGGCTTGCGCACACCGATGTGCGCGGACCCCGACAACAGCAAGTGATAGAGCATGCCTGCATAAGCCAGGTCGCTGAGCGCCACACTTGTGCGCGACAGGATGGCGACCACCCCGAGGACTTTCAGGACGGTGAGCATCGGTACCAGATAGCTGGGGTAACCGAGGTCAGCCAGCGCCTGGCCGACCCAGGCCTTCTTGGTGACGTACAGCGTTGCGGACGCCAGGTAAAGCAGGGCCAACGCCGCGGTACTGATCCAGTAGAGGTAGTGTTCAATCATGAGGTTCTTCCTGAGTGGGCTGGGTTGAATCGACAAGNGGCGAGAATGTCGCCTAACATGAAAGCCCACAAGAAGGATGAAAAAGTGATGGTTAGTATGGAAANCCAGACTAATGAGCACGCCAGCATCAGCATGCACGAGCAAATGCGCCGCGCATTCGCGCTGCTCTCGGGCAAGTGGAAACTGGAAATCATGTGGTTGCTCAATCAGCGGATCTACCGCTTTGGGGAACTGCGAAAGGCCATTCCCGGCATCACGCAACACATGTTGACGGCGCAACTTCGCGAGCTGGAAAGAGATGGCCTGGTGTCTCGCACTGTGTTCGCAGAAGTGCCGCCGCGGGTGGAATACGAAATCACGCAAAAGGCCCGAGGGCTGGGGCCGACGATGGAAGCGCTGACGACCTGGTGGACGGAATATGGCAACAGCGTGCCTGTGAAGGGGACCACGCGCGGGCGCAAAGCCAAAGACAGTTGAAAGGGCGACCTCAAGGGTCGCCCATTTGCGTTAAAGCCCCAGGCCTTGCTCNACCAGCGCGAGCAAGGTGTCCTCGTCCAGCATGGCGGGTTCAGGACGCGGTTGTCCGGACAGGCGCAGTGCCTGGATATGCCAGAGCGATTCACCATGTTCGCCGAGTGTGCGCACGATGCAGTGTTCCTGCCCCTTCATATGGACTTCAATGCATCCCTCTCCCTTGGACGAGAAACGCGCAATCGGGTCGAATGAAATGCGCTGGTGATTGCCTTCGATCACCAGCTGATCGATGGCGTAGCTGTACGTCGAACCGCTGGAATGACTTTCAAATACATGGGTGGGGTTACGCCGAATGTCCAGGCCTGCCTCGCACACGGGCGCCAGCCAGATTTCGATCTGGCGATACAGTTCGTAGACCTGGGCGGGCCAGTGCTCGATCGCCAGGTCGGCGCAGTTGTCGGTATCCGCGCGGGTTTGCTGGGTTTTCCTCAGTTTGGCCGCTAGCTCGTCTGCCTTGCTCATGTCGATTCCCTGTCGTGATGATAGGTTGAGCTTAGCTGATGGGCTGGGGTGTTCATTTGCGCTGGGTCATGGGGTGGTGTGTTGTTGAGTTTCGGTGCGATGACGATTACCGGAACAATTTATGAGGAGCAAGTCATGCACATGAGAATACTGAGCAATAACGACCTGGGACCGTTGCGCGATGCGCTCACCCTGGCCGGTCTTCCCGTGGACGACCTGACATACCCTGGTCGAAAGTTCTTCAGCTTCAGCCACCAAGATGTTGTTGTGGCGTTTGGTGGCATCGAGGGGGAGGGGGCTGGCCGGTTGCTACGTTCGCTGGTTGTCCTTGAGGGGCAGCGGGGGAAGGGCACTGGCGCGGCGGTGTTGGCCGCTATCGAGGCGTTTGCGAAACGCGAGGGTGTAGAGCGGCTCCATCTGCTGACTGACAGCGCCGCGGCGTTTTTTACCGGCCAGGGCTATCAGGCGCGGGACCGCTCGCTGGCGCCTGCTTCGATCGGTGCCACGGCTCAATTCAAAACCTTGTGCCCGGCTTCGGCGACGTACCTGAGCAAACGCCTCGTCTAGCGCAGCAAATGCACCGCCAGCCCGGCCAAGCCGCACCCCAGCAATACCTGGATCACCCCCAGCTTGTAGCGGAACAGCGCAATGGCCGCCGCGATTGCGATGATTGCCGACGGCCAGTCCAGGGCACCTGCAAAACCGTTGGGCCAGAGTACGTGGTAACCGAAGAAGCACGCCAGGTTGAGGATCACCCCGACCACCGCCGCGGTGATCGCAGTCAGCGGCGCGGTGAATTTCAGCGCGTTGTGCGTCGATTCCACCAACGGGCCGCCGGCCAGGATGAACAGAAACGAGGGCAGGAACGTGAACCAGGTCACCAGCGTGGCCGCGACGGCCCCGGCGAGAAACGCCTGTTCGGGACCAAACACCTGCATCACGTAGCCTCCGACGAAACCAACGAAGGCCACGACCATGATCAGCGGCCCGGGCGTGGTTTCGCCCAGGGCCAGGCCATCGATCATTTGTGTCGGCGTCAGCCAGCCGAAGTGTCCGACGGCGCCCTGGTACACGTAGGGCAAAACCGCATAGGCGCCGCCAAACGTCAGCAATGCAGCCTTGGTGAAGAACCAGGCCATTTGCGTCAGCGTGCCTTCCCAGCCGAACACCGCGGTCAGCAGGCCCATTGGCAACGCCCACAACAGGGCACCGATGATCACCAGCCGGGCGAGCCTGAAGGCGCTGAACCGGACGTGGTCCGGGGGCGGGGTGTCATCGTCGATCAATGCCGGACCGAAGGATTGGTGCTTGTCATCGTGGCCGCCCAGGCTGAATTTTTCCGGTACCCAGCGACCGCCCAGGTAACCGATGACGGCGGCACCCAGCACGATCAGCGGGAAGGGCACGTTGAAGGCGAATATCGCGGCGAACGACGCCGCGGCGATCGCCCACAGCCAATTGTTCTTGAGTGCGCGGGAGCCGATCCGGTGGGCGGCATGCACCACGATTGCCGTTACCGCTGGCTTGATGCCGTAGAAAATGCCCGCCACTATCGGCACTTCGCCAAAGGCGACGTACAGCCAGGACAACGCGATGAGAATGAACAACGAAGGCAGCACGAACAGTGCCCCGGCGATGATCCCGCCCCAACCGCGGTGCATCAGCCAGCCCAGGTACGTGGCCAGTTGCTGGGCTTCTGGTCCCGGCAGCAACATGCAGTAATTAAGGGCATGCAGGAATCGTCGTTCGGAAATCCAGCGTCGGCGCTCCACCAACTCCTGGTGCATGATCGAGATCTGCCCCGCAGGGCCGCCGAAGCTGATGAAGCCCAGTTTGAGCCAGAACCAGAAGGCCACGCGCAGGCTGACGGCGTCGGGTCTGGTCAGGGGGCGTTCGTCATCGGTTCGGGTCGGTTTGCTCATGGGCGACGGGGCACGTAAAAGTCAAAGGCGATCTACGTTATGAGGCGTTACGCAATTTAGATAGCCCCCCGGCAAGCTTTGCTTGTAAAAAAGGTCTGCTTGTGAAAAACAGCCCTTCAAACAGTTGAAACACAAGGTTGAAACAATCATCGCCCGATCATCCCGCTTTCGCACAATCGCCCCAAGGAGTGGGTCAATGAAACAACGTCTTGCCATTGTCGTGCTGATCGTACTGACACTGGGTTCCATGGGCGCGGCCAATGCCCGCGAATCCGGCAACGCACGGGCGCAATCCGTGGCCGGGGTGTTTGATTACTACTTGCTGGCGCTGTCCTGGTCACCGACGTTCTGCCTGACTCACCAGAAGGATGCGCAGTGTTCCGGCAAGGGCTACGGCTTTGTGCTCCATGGCCTCTGGCCGCAATACACCCGGGGCGGCTGGCCGCAAGCCTGTGCGCCCCAGGTGCCGCTGACGGCGGCGGAGCAGAACAAGGGCCTGACCTTGTTTCCCACCCGCAAGTTGATGGCGCATGAATGGTCCAAGCACGGCACGTGCAGTGGCCTGGGTGCCATGGGCTACCTGGAAGTTGCCGACAAAGCCTTGGGCGCGGTGAAAATCCCACCGCAGCTGCAACCATTCAATTCCTCGTATTATTTCGAGGCTGATGAAATCATCCGGCTGTTCCGCCAAAGCAATCCAGGCATCGCTCCCGACGGCATAGCGGTGATTTGCAGCGGGCCGCAACTGTCGGAAGTGCGGGTGTGCATGGACAAGGACTTGGCGTTCGCCGCGTGTGGCAGGGGCGTCAGGACACAATGCCGCGCCGGGGAGATCCGGGTGCCGCCGGTACGGTGAGAGCGACGGCCCTAGCCACCAGTGTTCATCGTTCTGAAGAGGGCATTTTTATCGGCTGGCAGGCGGGGTTTTGGATCCACTGCAGCCACCCATCGGCTCTGCTGCACGGGCAAATTGCCGCCTCACAAGCGGTAGGCTAAGCTCACGAATATTGGGGGCTTTGAGCGAATTCGCTCATGTTTTGCCCCCTTCAGGAATTCGCTTGCCTATCTCTATTTTCGATCCTTTCCATGTCCCTGGCGGTGCCTTGAAGCGCCTGCCGTTGCTCAAGGCAGCGGTTACGTTTATCGCGGCGGTGTGCCTGTGCCTGTGCGGTCTGCTTTACCTGCAACTGGAGCAATCGCGCAGCCACGACCTGGAGTCGGCCCGCGTCGCTTCGGCGACCCTTACCCGGGCCATGGCCCAGCAGGCCCAGGACACCTTCCTCCAGACTGATCTGGTGTTGGCCAGTCTGACGGATTGGATCCAGGTCGATGGCTACGGCCCCGCCGTACAGCCACGCTTGCAGCAGACCTTTGCCCGCCGTGTGCAATCGCTTGAGCAATTGCATGGCCTGTTCCTGTTCGACAAGCACGGTCACTGGGTGGTGACCTCTTTTGACAACCTGCACAGGGGCGCAGGGGTGGCGGACCGGGATTATTTTGCTTTCCACCAACAGAATGCCTCCTTGATCGCTCATATCGGCCCAGCGATTCGCAGCCGGCAAAACGGCGAATGGATCATTCCCGTTTCCCGCCGTTTGAACGATCAGGATGGCAACTTCCAAGGCGTGTTGATGGCCGGCATCAAAATGTCGTACTTCGACCGATTCTTCAAAAGCTTCAGCCTGGATGAGCAAGGCGAGATGGCCCTGGCTTTGTCTGACGGGACACTCTTGGCCCGGCGCCCCTTCGATGAGGGACGGATCGGTCACCCGCTGGCCGAGGAACACATCTACAACCATGTCCTGACCGGCGGGATGTCTGGCGATGCACTCATCCGTTCGACCATCGACGGTGTCGTCAGGCTGTATGGACACCAGCATCTACAGGCTTATCCGCTGGTGGTCACTGCTGCGATGTCTGAGGACGCGATCCTGTCGGGGTGGCATGACCGGGCTTTCCAATCCAGCCTGATTGTCGGCCTGGTGGTGCTGGGCATTTGCTTGTTCGGCTGGGTATTCGTGCGCCAGGTACGTAACAGCGAACGGATCGAAGCGGACTTGCGCAAGGCTCAGCAAGCGTTGGAGCTGATTGCCACCCATGACAGCCTCACCGGGCTGGCGAACCGGCGTCTGTTCGAACGTGCCCTGGACATCGAGTTCGGCCGGGGCGCCCGTCAGCGCAGCCCCTTGAGCCTGATCATGCTCGATATCGATTTTTTCAAGCGCTACAACGACGCCTATGGGCACGTGGCCGGGGACCATTGCCTGGCGGAAGTGGCCAAGGTGCTCAAGGACTGTTGCCATCGCAAGGCCGATCTGGCGGTGCGTTATGGCGGCGAAGAGTTTGCGGTTTTGTTGCCCGACACCAATCTTTCGGGGGCCATGGCGTTGGCCGAGCAGATCCGCCGCAGCGTCATCGACAAGCACATCACCCACTCCGGCTCCCCGACCGGCCACCTCACGGTGAGCCTGGGCTGTTATGCCTTTGTGCCCAGCGGCCTGGACAGCATCGAAGTCTTCATCCAGCGGGCCGATGCGGCGCTTTACCAGGCCAAGCACGGCGGCCGCAACCGTGTGGCGGTGTTATCGACGGAAAGTGGGCTCGATACGCTGGCGCGCTCGGATCGTTGAGATCGGTTGGAATCATCGGCAACGTGCCACGGTCCATTGTTCAGACACTGTGCTGGTGCCATATACGAGGTGTGTAGGTTCTTTCGCAAAAAACCGTGGGCTCGCCAAGTGATCAGGCAGCGGGTGCTAAGGTTGGGAGCATGACTGGCCGCGGACCCTCACCGTTCTCGATCGGAGCCAGCGTTGACAGGACAGGAGCAGATCAATGGATTCCGCTGCCGATACCCCTTCAAACACTGCGCGTCACACACCGATTACCCGTCGCCTGGTCGTGGCGGTCGGGGCACTATTTGTCCTGGGCATCCTGGTGGCGGTTGCCGCGTTGTTCGATATTGCGCAAAAGCTGGACGCGGAGGATGTGCGCAAGACGCATTTCTATATCGAGCGCGCCCTCGAGAATCGCACCACCGCCGCGAAAAACTACATCGCCAGTTACGCCTACTGGACCACGGCCTACGAGCGCCTCAACGGCGAGGTCGACGTGCAATGGGCCTACGCCGAACAGAACATGGGAAAGACCCTGTTCACCAACGATGAATACGAGGGTGTGTTTGTCATTGATCGGCAACGCACCAAATACGCCGTGGTGCGCGGGCGCAATGTCCAAGGTGATGCCGCGGTTTATATGAATGCGTCGCTGACCAACCTGGTGGACCAGCTCCAGGCGCAGCCCGACCTGACGATGTCCACGACCCGCTACACCTTGTTCGAGGGCTGGCCGGCCATCGTCACGGCGTCGGTGATTCTGCCCAATGACGAACGGCCCCAGGTCGAGTCCAAAGGCACCTCGGTCTTGCTGTTCGTCGACCAACTGACACCGGTCAAGCTGCGCAAGCTGGGCAAGAGTTATGGCCTCACCGACTTGAACCTCAAGAAAGACATCGAGCTTGAGCCCGGCCAGCCGGCCGTGCCGCTGGACAGTACCGGTTTCAGCCTGGTGTCCCGCCTGGAGCGGCCGGGCCAGCAATTGCTCTGGTCCCTGGTGCCGCCGCTGGGTGGCGCATTGTTTATTCTCGCACTGCTGACTGCCTACTTTTCTCGCTATGCGTTGCGCACGGCACGGCATGTGGACGCCAGTTACGACAGCCTGGAACAGTCGGCGCATGCGCTCGAGGCCAGCGAAGAGCGCTTTCGGGCCGTGGCCGAGGCGGCCTCCGACTGGATTTGGGAAATCGACGGGCAGCAACGCATCACCTATCTGTCGGGGCGTTTCAATACGGTCACCGGGTTTTCCGACCAGCAATGGCTGGGGCAGGACATCGAGCAACTGCTGTATTGCGATACCACGCCGATTGCCCTCTGGCTGGGCAAGTTGACGGAGGAACAGAACGCCAGCAACTTGCGCTGTTCCTACCGCGATCATTCCGGGCAATTGCGTTTCTGCCGTGTATCGGCACGCCCGATCTATAACAAGGCTGAGGTGGTGGGCTATCGCGGTACCGCCAGCGACATCACCGATGAGGTGGCGGCCCATGCCCAGGTCCAGCATCTGTCGATGCACGATGCGCTGACCGGCCTGCCGAACCGTAACAAGCTGGCGCGGCACCTCGATGATGCGCTGGTGGCCAAGGAGCATTCCGCACCGTTGACCTTGCTGATGGTCGACCTGGACAATTTCAAGCCGATCAACGACTCCCTCGGCCACCCGGCCGGCGACGCGGTGTTGCTGGAAGTTGCCCAGCGACTGCGCGACTGCACCCGCGAGCAAGACCTGGTGGCGCGCCTGGGAGGGGACGAGTTCGTGGTGGTGCTCAACGGGATGGAGCACACCACTGAGATCGACCGATTCTGTGAGCGGCTGATCGACAGCCTGCAGCAGCCGATCCTCTACGAAACCCATTCGTTGCACATCGGCGCGAGCATTGGTATCGCTGTCAGCCGCCGCCAGGGTTATGTACCCGGAGAACTGATCCGCTGCGCCGACATTGCCTTGTACCAGGCCAAGTCCGAGGGCAAGAAAACCTGGTGCTATTTCGCCTCGCAGATGAACGATCAGATCCAGCATCGTCGCCAACTGGAAAGCGACCTGCGCCAGGCTGTGAAGAAAAACGAATTCGTCCTGCATTTCCAGCCGCGCTACACCGTCGATGGTCGGGAGATCGTGGCGGTCGAGGCGTTGGTTCGCTGGCAGCATCCGACCCAAGGTTTGTTGAGCCCCGACGCCTTCATTCCATTGGCCGAGCAAACCGACTTGATCGTCCCGCTTTCGCAATGGGTATTGCGCGAGGCCTGCGAAACCGCACTGACCTGGCCGGGAGAATTGATGGTCTCGGTCAACCTGTCGCCGGCGCAGTTCGAGCGCAGCGATGTGGTGGAGGATGTGCGACAGGTGTTGATCGAAACCCGTTTCCCGGCGAGTCGCCTGGAACTGGAGATCACTGAAAACGTGATGCTCAACGACGTTGATGGCGCCCTGCAGGTCATGAATGCCCTGAAGGAACTGGGCGTGCGCTTGAACATGGACGATTTCGGTACCGGTTATTCGTCCCTCGGTTATCTGCGCACCTATCCATTCGATGGCATCAAGATCGACAAGCGCTTCATTGCTTCGATGAGCAACAGCAGCAATGACCGCGCCGTGGTACAGGCGATCATCAACCTGGGCAAGGCCATGGGGCTGACGGTGACTGCCGAGGGCGTGGAAACCCAGGCCCAGCTCGGCTCACTGGGCTCGGACCAATGCCACGAAGTGCAGGGTTATTTCCTCAGCCGGCCGATCGACAAGCAAGCCTTTGCACACTTATTGGCGAGTGGCCTGCCGTTGCCGAAAACGGGTTCCTGAAAACCTGTTGCAACCACCCAGTCCGGTTGTCGGTCACAACTGTGACTTGGCATTTCGAGTTCTGGCGCTATGAAAAACCTTCGGATCGCGACCTTCAACATCAATGGCATCCGGGCCCGGCTGCCCAACCTGCTGGAATGGCTGGAGCGGGAAAAACCCGACATTGCCTGTTTGCAGGAGCTCAAGGCCGTGGACAAGGATTTCCCGGCGGCGGAGCTGGAGTCGGTGGGGTACGGGGCGATCTGGCATGGGCAGGCGTCCTGGAACGGCGTTGCGATCCTGGCCCGTGACGCGCAGCCGCTGGAGAGCCGCCGAGGCTTGCCCGGTGGGGATGACGACAATCACAGTCGCTATCTGGAGGCGGCGGTGCATGGCGTGCTGGTGGGCTGCCTGTACCTGCCCAACGGCAATCCGCAACCGGGTCCGAAGTTCGATTACAAGCTGGCGTGGTTCGAACGGCTGATCGACTACGCCCAAGGGTTGCAGGCCAGCGATCACCCCGTGGTGCTGGCCGGTGATTACAACGTGGTGCCCACCGACATGGACATCTACAACCCGCGCTCCTGGCTCAAGGATGCGCTGTTGCAGCCAGAAAGCCGCGCGTGCTACCAGCGGCTGCTGGACCAGGGCTGGACCGATTCGTTGCGCCACCTGTATCCGGACGAGCGGATCTACACTTTCTGGGATTATTTCCGCCAGCACTGGCAGAAAAACTCCGGGCTGCGCATCGATCACCTGCTGCTCAACCCGGCGGCCAGCGCCTACCTGAGCGAGGCCGGCGTGGACGCCTGGGTCCGGAACCAACCCCATCCCAGTGACCATGCGCCCACCTGGATCCGGCTGGCGTCACGCAAGCGGCGGTGACCAGGGAGGCATCCGGTCGATTGTTGTCTCTGTGAGGGGAATGCCTTATACCTGGCGCCCAATAGCAGTGCGCTTGTCGTGAGCGCAGCGCCGACCCTGGAAAAGGACACCCCTCATGAGTCACCCCCAACTGAGCGACACGGCCCGCTATCTGCGGCGCCTGGGTTTCGACGCCCCCCCAGCGCCGACCCTCGACACGTTGCGCCAACTGCAACAGCGCCATACCGCCGAATTCCCTTTTGAAACCCTGTCGACCTTGCTGCGTCAGCCCGTGCCCGTCGACCTTGAATCGGTCGAACGAAAAGTGTTCGAACAGGGGCGCGGTGGCTATTGCTATGAACTCAACCAACTGTTTTTGGCGCTGTTGCTGGAGTTGGGTTTCGACGCCCGCGGCATCACCGGGCGCGTGGTGATGAACGCGCCTGAAGGCTCTTGGGCTGCCCGGACCCACCGGCTGAGCCTGGTGACGTTCGACGGCGTGCGCTACATCACCGACGTCGGCTTTGGTGGCATGGTGCCCACTGCGCCGTTGTTGCTGGACAGCCGTGAAGCCCAAGCAACGCCCCATGAGCCGTACCGCATCGAAACCCATGCGGACGGTTACATGTTGCGCGCCAACGTCGCCGACGAATGGCGGCCGATGTACCTGTTCGATCTGCAACGCCAGGAAGACATCGACTACACCCTCGGTAATTGGTACGTCAGCAGTCACCCGGAATCGCCGTTCATGGGCCGGTTGATGGTCGCGCGTACCGGTGACGGGTTGCGCAAGACCCTGAACGGCAACAGCTATGCGGTGCACCGGATAGGGCAGGAGAGCGAGCGCCGGGTGATCGCCGATGCCGATGAGTTGATCGACTTGCTCGAACAAGAGTTTGGCCTGCGCGTACCGCCGCGCGAGCTGTTGCGGCCGGCGATCGTGGGGTTGCTCCAGCCATAAAAAGGCTGTTGGCCGGGGAGCCTGTTCCTGCGTATGGCAACAAGTTGTATACAACTCTATGGACATTTGTCCTGAGTTTTGAATACAGTGTGCCCATAACAAAAAACAGGGAATCCCCGAACCATGAAAACGCCCCATGTTTCACTCCCACGGCCCGAGGACGAAAACCTTGGCGTCGGCGCGAATATGGCTTACGGCCTGCAACATGTGTTGACCATGTACGGTGGCATCGTCGCCGTGCCATTGATCATCGGCCAGGCGGCCGGGCTCTCGCCCGCGGACATCGGTCTGTTGATTGCCGCGTCATTGTTCGCGGGGGGCTTGGCAACGTTGCTGCAAACCCTCGGCCTGCCGTTTTTCGGCTGCCAACTGCCCTTGGTGCAAGGCGTATCGTTCTCGGGCGTGGCGACGATGGTGGCGATTGTCGGCAGCGGCGGGGAAGGCGGCTTTCAAGCCATCCTTGGCGCGGTGATCGCCGCGTCCCTGATTGGTTTGCTGATTACCCCGGTGTTTTCACGCATCACCCGGTTCTTTCCGCCACTGGTCACCGGCATCGTGATCACCACCATCGGCCTGACCCTGATGCCGGTGGCGGCGCGCTGGGCCATGGGGGGCAACAGCCATGCCGCTGATTTCGGCAGCATGGCCAACATCGGCCTGGCCGCAGTGACCCTTGTGCTGGTGCTCCTGCTGAGCAAAATGGGTAACGCAACCATTTCGCGGTTGTCGATTCTGTTGGCGATGGTGATTGGTACCGTCATCGCTGTGTTCCTCGGCATGGCGGACTTTTCATCGGTCGGCCAGGGCCCGATGTTCGGCTTCCCGACACCGTTCCATTTCGGCATGCCGACTTTCCACATCGCCGCCATCCTGTCGATGTGCATCGTGATCATGGTGACCTTGGTGGAAACCTCCGCCGACATCCTGGCGGTGGGCGAGATCATCGACACCAAAGTCGACTCCAGGCGCCTGGGCAACGGCTTGCGGGCCGACATGCTGTCGAGCATGATCGCGCCGATCTTCGGTTCCTTCACCCAGAGTGCCTTTGCCCAGAACGTCGGGCTGGTGGCGGTGACCGGGATCAAGAGCCGTTTCGTGGTGGCGACCGGCGGGGTCTTCCTGGTGGTGCTCGGCCTGCTGCCGTTCATGGGCCGGGTGATCGCAGCGGTGCCGACCTCGGTACTGGGCGGTGCTGGTATCGTGCTGTTCGGCACGGTGGCTGCCAGTGGCATCCGCACGCTGTCCAAAGTCGACTACCGCAACAACGTCAACCTGATCATCGTCGCCACTTCCATTGGTTTTGGCATGATTCCCATCGCTGCACCGAACTTCTATGACCATTTCCCGAGCTGGTTCGCGACCATCTTTCATTCGGGCATCAGTTCTTCGGCAATCATGGCGATCGCGCTGAACCTGGCGTTCAACCACTTCACCGCCGGTAACTCCGACCAGCAGTCGGTTTTCGCCGCCGGCACCGAGCGAGTGTTGCGCTACCAGGACCTGGCGGCGCTTCGTGAAGGTGATTACTTCAGCGATGGCAAGCTGCACGACTGCGATGGCAACGAGATTCCCGTGGTGACTGAGCCTGTTCACGGGGCGGCGGAGCATGCGCCGGTCCGTTTGAAAAGCAGCGAGCACGTCTGACAATTACACTGTGGCGAATATGAAAAAGCCTGTGATCATTGATCACAGGCTTTTTTTTGCCACCCGGGAAGCTGATTACCAGCGACCGTAATGACCACGAGGCGGGCCATAGTAGTAGCCCCGTGGTGGCCCGTAATACACCGGCGCTGGGCGATAGTAGATCGGTTGCTCTACATACACCGGCTGTGGCTGGTAGTAGACCGGCGGTGGTTGCTGCACATAGACCGGCTGCGGTTGGTAGTAGACCGGTTGTTGCTGCACATACACCGGCCGATCACGGTTGATGAGGGCCGAGCCAACGATGGCCGAACCGACGATTGCGCCAAACACTGCGGGCCCCTCCCAACCACCACGACCGTGGGCGGATGCCTGGCCGGTGACCGCGAGTGCCCCCATGAGCAGGGCGATGATGGGAAGTCTACGATTCATGGCTGTTCCTCGTTTCGGCCCCGGCGCCTGTGGTCTGTAACAGACCCGATGAGGGTCGCGGGGATACTTGCTCTGACAACGATTTTCTCAGGATTTGCGACGCCGTTGGGTAAATATTGTGTAAGGTCTGTAGCGCTTTTCCTTACCGCGCCGCGTCATCCAGGGGCCTGAGACCGGGCTGGGGCTGGCGGTATCATCATCGAATAAAACCTTTCGCAGCGGTGATTCCGTCTGTCCGAAAGTGAATTGCAAGGAGACACGCATGCAGATCAATCCCAACAAAGACACCCAACTGTGCATGTC
>Ga0065714_10064741_pt1 | contig 20549 bp, 25 predicted proteins | sample MisRhiReplicate2_FD_59101 | JGI IMG/M metagenome (GOLD analysis project Ga0065714, IMG submission 59101) | Miscanthus rhizosphere microbial communities from Kellogg Biological Station, MSU, sample Rhizosphere Soil Replicate 2: eDNA_1 v2... | ecosystem: Host-associated > Plants > Roots >...
GCCATATACTTGTCATTACTTATCGTAATTATGCAGTAATTATCATCGATTATTTGCCAATACAAAAATTTAAACTATCTGTTTTTCAATCAGTTACAGATTATTAGGGACAAATGAGGGACAAAATTCATCAAAATAAAACAATACAAAATCGAAACAAATAATTATTCAGTCTATTCCGTTGATATTAGTCCATTTAGACATTTTTTGAAATATCCATTACAATTTGCGACGGAGTGAATCCACCGTCCGGTTTACCGGTTACTGAATACGTCAATTAATATTCATCATCCTCTGGATCAATTATTAGCCCTTCCTCATCACTATATTCCAAGGGTACAACTGGATAACCATTGTAAATTCGATTATTTCTTAGCACTGACTTTACAGGGCATTGACACATTTCGTCTAAAAAATCTGAGCTGCTTTCGTCAAACTTGCCTTTTAACAAAGCTAAAATAGAATGTCCACCATCGGAAGTATATCAGAGCTTCTTTAAAAATCAGCGGTAACCTTTGCTGCAAGGGGTTTTCGCCATGATTAGGCCGGATTCTCCCGCTTTAAAATTTCGAAATATTCTAACGCCCGCCCATGAGAAATACGAGTTGTTACAGCCGGCAGTACAGGATGTTTATTCGAAAATATTTTTCAGTCCGATCCTATTAACAACCAGTGAATTATCCGGCCAACCCTGCGGCCACCATCACCAATAATTTTAAAAACTAATTATTTTAGCATTATTTTGCTAATAAATTTAGGTAAATGATAGTCGGAGGGAGCAGCCCGGAAAGGGTCACAAGGCTGGTGATAAGTGAGGGTGTAACCATTAATTACCTGGACATCCGTATTTCGGCGGGATTTCCATCCCCGGCGCTGGACTTTTCTGAAAATGATATTGATCTGATCAGGGAATTGGGACTGGACAAGCCATCCGTTTACATCATGCGCGTCGATGGTAAAAGCATGGAGGGGAAGGATATTTATATTCCCAATGGCGCCTTTATTTCCGTAGACCGTTCGATAAAGGCTGTTGCCGGCCATGTTGTACTTGCAATTTTGAACCAGGAATTTACCATAAAAACCCTTTTAAGGAAAAACGGACGCTACGTCCTTCAACCTGAGAACCCTGATTTCAAACCAATCATTGTTTCCGGAGATGATGAACTGATTATCTGGGGGGTAGTGGATGTGGTTTTCTATAGAGTAGGGAGAAAACTGTAGAGGTATGATAGCACTTGTTGATTGTAATAATTTCTATGCCAGCGCAGAGCGTTTGTTTTGTCCCCGCGTACTTAAGGCTCCAGTTGTGGTCCTGAGCAACAACGACGGTTGCGTCATTGCCCGAAGCCAGGAGGCAAAAGACCTTAACATTCAGATGGGAGCGCCAGCTTTCCTGATGGAAGAACAACTCATCAAAAACAATGTCCAGATCTTCAGCTCAAATTATACGCTTTACGGAAGTATAAGCGACCGGGTACACGCCACTATCAGCAGGTTTGTAACTGACTGGGAGAAATATTCCATTGATGAATCATTCCTGGATCTGAGTGGCTTCTTTGATCTCAATATCTACAGATACTGTAAACTAATCCGGGCTACTGTCTTAAGAAACGTTGGCATACCCGTTACCATCGGAATTGCCCCGACCCGAACGTTAGCGAAAATGGCAAACAGGTACGCCAAGAAAGAGCGGCGCCAGATAGGCGTTTTTTTTCTGGACTGCCAGCAGAAAACGGACATGGTATTAAAATACACGAAGGTGGAAGATATCTGGGGAATCGGCAGACAGTTTTCTGCGTTACTTAACCGACATGGAATTTTGACGGCCTGGGACCTGGTACATACACCGGAAGACTGGGTGCGCAAGCACTTAAGCGTGGTTGGACTACGGCTGGTAACAGAACTTAAAGGCATCCCATGTGCGGAGCTTGAAACGGAAGCGGCCATCCGGAAGAATATCGGTATTGCCAAATCATTCGGAAGCCTGCTCTCCAAGCGGGAGGATGTTGCAAAGGCGCTTGCTAACTATGTTACGGCCGCAGCAGAAAAACTGCGGGCTCAAGGTAGCTGCTGCAGCCGAATCCAGGTCTTCCTTCAGACCAACGGATTTAGAACCCAGGACAAGCAGTATTTTCAGAGCATTACCCTGCAGTTACCTGTAGCAACAAATTTTACTCCCGAGCTGTTGCACTATGCAGATATCGCCCTTTCCAGGATATTTAAAAATGGCTATAATTTTAAGAAAGTAGGTATCATGCTGGAAAATCTTGTTCCCGCTGACCAGATCCAGCTGGGCCTTTACGACACCAGGGATCGTGACCGGCAGAAAAAGCTAATGACTGCCGTGGACAGTATCAATAAATTATTCAACGGAAAGGAATTGGTTAAATATGCACGCCAGGGTACCGGAAGGCGATGGTCCCTTCGCCGGGAGAGATTAAGCCCATGTTACACAACAAGGCTTTCCGATGTGCTCGTAGTCAAATAATTAATTTGAAGGATAATATCTGGTTTCAATATGACCCTCTTTGGTATGGGTATGAATCCGTTTAACCTTTCGATTGCATTTTATTATAATGCTCCAAAAATGCCGGCCAGGTATTTTTAAGAAGCTCCTGTGGTGTTTTCCCCAGTGCAGCTGCCAAATAGAGAAATTTGATAAGACCAGGCTCCATTGTCCCGCCTTCAACGCGACTTAAGTAATAAGTATGCGTGTTCATGGAGATTGCCATCTCCATCTGAGTCTTATCTTGAGCATTTCTTTCTGCTGCCAGATCGGCTGCAAAAATCTTCAATATTGCATGTTCTTGCTCAGTTAGTCGTTTCTTTGATTTGCCTTTACCAACCATGAGAACACGAACATATAAATAAAATATCCTATAAACAATATTGTATAAGACAATACCTATAGACATACACTTATATGTGTTGCTCTATAGAATAATTTTATTTTGGACGATTCATCTGTTTTGCCTTAAATTCGGGGTAGATAGATGTCATAAAGCCGCACCATTTACGTCTGAAATCTGCCTGTACCTGGGGCAGGTCTCAGTACTCAAATTAACTGTTACAAGAATTAGCGTCTGACGCTGTTACGTTACCTTTTGTGCCTGTTTGCGTTTACACCAAGACAGCTGCTGACAAGCTGCCTGAAACCTTATATTGATTAACTCTAAATTCAAAGAATGACTCCATACAGGAAATTCGAGATTACGTTTATTTCAATGCTAGTAGTGTTAGGAGAAAAATATAAGAAAGAAACAAACAACATAACCCTAACTGATTATGTGCATTTTAGGTGTTTATCAGATGCAGGTGACAGACTGGAAATATCCTATTACTTATCCAGTACACTTAATAGTTACCCGCAACTGTATAAAAAATTAAGAACAAAAATTCGAGAGATGAGCGAGGCGGAAGATTTTGGAACCGGGTTTACATTAATTGAAGCTAACCAACCATCGCATCGCTTACGGCTCCCTGGCATCAAAAAATTGCTTGGTATGGTCAGGACAAAAGAAAGATAAAACTGAATGCTACAGTAAGCCACGTAGTATAGCGCTATTTGTTTTGGCGATATTTTTATCTAATACATCTGAGAAAAGATCACCGTATTTTTTTATTCTTTGATGAATGGAATCCATGGTGAACTTATTTCGGTCAAGTCCTGCTTTAAGTTCGGACCATTTAAGAGGCGTACTAATCAGGGGCCGGCGGTAAGGACGAACACAATAAGGCGCAGCAAGTGTATCGGCATAATCGTTCTGACCTGTGTCTATATATACCTTATCACCTCGCCTGGCGGTATTAAATTCCAGTGTGCTGATTTCCGGCAGTTGAAGGTGTATTTGTTGAGCAAGGATGTCCGCTATGCGCCTACACTGCTTATTTGTAAATCCCTCTGCGGGAATATATATATGTATTCCTGTCTTGCCTGAAGTCTTCACAAAGCCGGTAAGTTTTAATTTTCTCAGCAGGGATCTTGTAACAATCGCAACCTGGATTGCTTTGGCAAACCCTTCGTCATGAAGCCCATCCGGTGCGCTTCTTTGGTTGGGTATGGTGGGATCAAGGTCAAGGAGTATATAATCCGGCTTTCTTGGAGTATTTATTCTGGAGGACCAGGGATTGATATCAATGCAACGCTCATTGATCATATAAAGAAGCGTCTCTTTATTATTACAGATAAGGTAATCAATCATATCCCTTTTACCCTCTTGCGGATGCTCCCTTGTTGTCGTGTAGATCTTTGCACATCCTGGCTGCCGGTTTTCCATATCCTTTATAAACGTGGTTTCTCCATTAGGTCCAAATAGCTTAATGTTCAGGGACTGTGGACGATTTTCAATGTAGGGCAAAATTAACTCGGCTATTTGACTGTAATAAAGAAGCAGCTTTATTTTAGGAACGCCTTTCCATAATTCAATATTAATATCGGTAAGCTGGAGCGTGCAGTCTTCCAGCTCCATCTCTACATATTCTTTTGGCGGATGCAGATCAACCTTTTTCCATTCACTTTTACGGCTGAGATATTTAAACTTCCTGGGAGTGAACTTCTTAGTAGTAGCGGCCTCGCTTACCTCGTCATGATCTATAGCGTTCTGAGCAGCGGCCTCGATTTCCACCGGCACCTCAAGAATTACGTCTCTGGCATTTTTATCAAATCGCAGTCCTTTAAAGATTGCAGGCTTTCGGATACTGCCGCTGGCGGTCCAGTCGGAAATCTCATAGTTGCCTACTAGCTCAGGCTTCACAAAATGCTTTTTACCGCTGACTCTTTTTACCTCATTTACAAAAGGACTTTTTTTAATCTCCAATATCTCTAATCGTTTGGCAATATCTTTCATGTCATTATCAGTATAACCTCCGCCGGAATGTCCCACACAGCGAAATTCACCTTGCTTATTATATGCCCCTAGCAGTAAGGTCGCAAATGGGCGGTTTTTATCCGATTCTGCCCACCCTCCCACTACGAGCTCAAGCTTCTTTCTGGTCGGTGTTTTATACCAATAGTCTCCACGATTACCCGGTAAATATGGCGAATCCTTCTTTTTGGCAACTATACCCTCCATGCCTTCAGCCTCCATTCGTTCAAACAGCTCCAGGCCACCATCGAAAGACTCACTAAACCGAATAACATCATTACCTTTTATTACCTTTTTAAGAAGATGCTTTCTTTGCTCGAGTGGCAAATTCATATATGAATATCCGTCCATCCACAGGATATCAAATACCATGTATACAAGCTGTGCGTTTCGGGTCCTATAACTTTGTAATCGTCCGAAATCAACTTTACCTGCCTCATTTATGGCTACGACTTCTCCGTCCAGAACGATTTCTACACCCAGTTTTTTCAACGCCTTCTCTACCGGAGGGTATTTGGAGGTATAGTTAAGACCACTCCTGGAGGCAAGCAATACCCTGCCTGCGGAAACATATGAAATGATCCGATATCCGTCCCACTTTATTTCATACAGAAAGTCCTCACTATCAATCACCTTCTCTCTTAGCTTGCAAAGCATTGGCTTAACCTGGTGTGGGATTGGGGATCTCTTACCATGAAGAGAGGTTATTTTTTGTCTTACCACTTTTTGCAATCTATAGCTGAAAGTTCATTACTGGCCTGGACAGCAACTATATCATCGTCATCCGGGTGCCCCGCCCTTTCTCTTAGTTCCTTTCGCCATTCCTCAATTGCGTCTTCCAGACAATTACCACAACCGACTATTCCCTCCGCCGGGCTTATTCCTGTAAGAACACAAAAGCCTTCGCATGGGGTACCGTGATCTTCTTCCCGATCCTTATACATTAACGGCCTCAATATTTTGATTGACTCCGGGACACCAGGGGCATCGTAGTCAAATTCTACGATGTCAAGTTTCATATTCTCTAAAATCCTCATATTTTCCATGACCCTTGTTTAGAAATAAGAGCCTCAACAAATATGCCCGCTGTTCATTCAGCAGATTCTATGCGGTATAATCAAATGAAAGGATTATGACAAACGGTTGAACCGGAAAAGTTATATATATAGAAAAATAAACGATTAAAATAACAAGTCACTGCTCCCCCCTCGTTTTGATAGATACTCAGACTCTATACATTCGACGGGGATACCAGGATATTCAAAAGCCTCAATGACTGTGCTGTCGTCGGGGTGCCTCTTCCTTACCGATCTTACGGTTGTAGCGATGAGGTCACTTGAAGGTATCTCATAACGGATCATTTCATCAATACCGAAATTATCCAACTCAGGATTTAACCAGTTCAATTCACTGCCTGGCTTTAACATCATTGGCATACGATGACGGTTCTCTCCCGAATTATGGATATGCCTTAAAAGTAAATTTGCTTCCCGCGTGCCCATAGTAAACGTTGGTATCTTTTCAGGTTTGTCGACATCCCAGGATTTTGATAATGCCCATAGGCCAGCAAGTAAGATAGGCTTACCGTCCCGGCGCCGCACATAATAACAGACCTTAACCTTTGGTGCTATTTCCCTATATTCAAAAAAACCAGTGACTGGAATTATACAACGCTGATGGAGAATTGCATTCCACATCGTTCCTACAGTAAGATACTTTTCTGTTCTGGAATTAAGAAACATCTGGCGCTGCTTTTTGACTTTCTCAATGGTGTCTAACATTTTTGGAATGGGGCCCCAGTTAAACTTCACTAACTTGATCGTATCATTATCATTTATCAGTACAGGCCATAGTGGATATGAACCTATTCCAAACCTATGATAGGTCGGTTCAAAATCGAAGTTCAGCTGAGCTTTATCCAGGTCGGGAAGATAGTCATAGATAGTTTCAAGACCACTGCTAAAGGATAAGTCGAAACACATAGTTAAACCTTTTGAAATCCATTTGGAGTAATAAGATACCAACTTCCGTCCATACGGAATACATCTCCGAAAGTAACAGATCTTATCGTAGGATCAAATAATCCTTTAATTGTTACATCCGGGTTCTCTATCCACAAAGCGCCATCAGTATTTTGCACCAAAGAAAAGGCTTCCTCAAGCCCACCAGTATCAATATCTGCCACATGTTCCAGGTCTTCTATTTTAAGGCGATGCTGGCCGGTTAAAATTGCCTCTGAGAAATTTTTATGAAAATAAACGCTTATCGGTTTTGAGTCAATGACAGGTACAGGTATCGCAGACCTGCCGGTTTCTACATCTTTTAACGGAATCTTTACCTCTCCTTCGCCACTTCTAAGATTGATAAAAAGTTCTCCAAATTCCAGAATTAGAGATACAGAAAGGCTTTGTTTCCCTCTCGGCTTCCACTTTAAAAAGCTGGAGACATAGTTTTTAATATGATTAGCAAGCTGAGCCGGCGGTTTCCAATCTCTGTCTTTTAAAACTGCAGCAAAGACCTGGTATCCCTCTGGTTGTCTTGCAGCGACATATAACTTCTCTTTATCAGAAGGTCGGTTAACGTCATACAACTTTGCATAATGATCATGCCGGAGAGAGTCGATATGGGCTTGAGCTCTTTGTTTGTCTTTATAATGGGTAAATAGAAACGCCCCCTTCATGTTTTCATCCAGATGGTTTATTCCACGTAGATAAGTTTGGCGAACATAGAAAGTATTTCCCTCCAGAATCATCGCATCAATAAGATCTTCTCTAAGAAGTGATAAGGGATTGTGCATATTCTGCGTATTTAGAACAAAACTACACAAATAATACTAATATTTTTAGCAAATGGCTTTATTCAGACAATCCAAAAAGACGTTTTGCTTCTTTTGCGAACTCAATGCCAGCGGTGTCATCTTGCATGTGAAGAAAAACAAAGGCTTCGCTTAAACCTTCTGACTTCCATTGCATAATACGATCCCGCCATGAGCGGATTCTTCTGTAATCAGAATCGGAAGCACCTTGTCCCACAAAGCGAAGAAATAATTTAGGGACAGTAAGAGCCATGTGTAAAACATCCCGACGTCCGGGTGCATCAGTTATCACAAGCCCGACACCGAATTTTGAAAGCCCCTCAGTAAGATGTCCAAACATAACCGGGTTTGAGAACCACTCCTCATGTCGGACCTCAACAAAATATTGAAAATGCTTCGGCAGTGTAGCTATATAGCCGAGTAGATTAGCTAGTCTCCGGAATGAATACTTATCAGACAACTGCAGGAATATAGGTCCAAGATTTTCCCCCAGATGATAGACCCCATCAAGAAATGTGACCGTCAACTCAAAGGCATCCAGCAGGGTACTGTAATGTGAAATCTGTATTGGAAATTTTGGACAGAAAAGAAAATGATCACTATCTACAGCATCTTTCCAGGCGAGAAATTGCTGAGGGGAATGGATTCGATAATGAGTAGCATTAAATTCTATAGCATTGAAGTTTTTCGAATACTCCTGAAGAAAGTTATTTTCACGAGTTCCTTTTGGGTAAAGCCTACCGATCCAGTGTTTATTACCCCATTTGGGTAAACCAAGGTAAATATGCCCAAGCCCGGTTCCTTGTGACAACGCAGATTTGTTTACTGTCGGATCAGGGGGCAAAATAGAATTAAACAGGTCATAATTTGTAAAATCGGCGCCAAATTCCATCTCTAAAGGTAATAACTTTCTATTTTATCAATAATTATAGAAATCAACTCTGGATCTACGTCCCCTGGATAATTAGCAATCAACTTTCCATCATCATCAGCTGAAATTGTGATTTCTTTATCCCCTATTAATACCTCATAAATGCTGGAGCCCTTATCTGTGTGAACATATGCAAAAACCTCAAAACTTTGATCTCCGCATGTAATTTTAAACGCTTCCATATCAATAACATTAAAACTGTAAAGTTAACACCATAAAAGGAGACTAAATAAAGACATGGAAAATAGCAGACGATCATCTCATTAAAGTAATAATTTACACAGCATGGTGGTATTAGTCTTTGTGATCTCTCTGTCAAGTATACTCGCAAACAAGTCTCCATATTTTTGATTGTCATACACTTGTACTGTAGGCGTTAGAAACTTATTTTTAAGAAAAACAAGGAAAATCTTAAAATAAGCTGATTTGGACAAATGCCCTGGCTGCTTCATAAACCGCTTATTCCCGATCTGATCAAACAGAATTAAATGTATATTACATAAACATTTAATAACTAAACCATTACTTAAAATGAAAAAAGGTGGGGATTATTATGACCTTAACTATGAACTGATATATAACTCCGTAATAGTCATTGAGTCATTAGGAGAAGATGAATCCAAAACAGGCAAGGAATTATTTGACCAGGTTATATCTGTACGTTGTAAAGAACGAGAGCTTTTACCCTATTATAAGCTTGTAGAAAATAAAGATGAGTTCTTTCGCGCACTTGGCGATATCAAAGACGCTGTTCTAAATAAAGGACATTTTCCATTTCTTCATTTTGAAATGCATGGTGGAGATGAAGGTTTTCGACTTGCCAGTGGAGAACGTGTGCTTTATACTGAGCTAACAGATTTCTGCCGGGAAATAAATGTCTTTTTAAAAAACAAGCTGTTAATTTCTATCGCGGCCTGCAAAGGTGCAGCTATGTACAAAATGATTGATATTAATAAGCCTACACCCTTTTTTGGAATCATCGGCCCCAAAAAAGATATGTATAATGTCGATCTGTTGAGTGATTTCGGTTCATTCTATGACGTACTGTTATTGGAGCATGACCTTGAAGCCGCCATAGATGCACTGAACCGTTTCCAGGGGTTTGTCGATTATGCCTTTATACCTGCCGAAATGCTTTGGGACAGGCTATCTGAACATCTCAAAAATAATAAACGCAGCTCGAAAAAAATATTCAACGATCTGAAGTCTAGGACAATAGATATTTTTCCCACACTAAATAGGTCCCAACGAAGAGCAAAGCTAAGGCAAAATATATCAGAACATGATCAGGATGCACACAGGGAACAAGTACGTAGAATATTTCTGATGCAATCCAATTAATTAATCAGTTTCCAAATCCTGATCTTTAGGATAGATTTTGACAGGAATCGCGCCATTAATTTCATCTTCAATAATGCCAATGTTATTCCATGGATCTACATACCTACGGCAAACAGCAACAGTCACGAAAGACTCATGTGATCCTGAACACTTCTGCCCCATTCTTTTCTCCATTTCCGTTATCGTTTCCCAGCTACTATCAGGCTTTTGTCGTAAGAAATCTGGCATATCAAAATCCTGACAGTGATCTATTCGGGCATGAACAAATTCAATCTCTCTACCATCTATGACTGCACCTTTTCTCCACTCCTCGTTATTCATTTCTATAAACTCAGATGTTATCTTGGACGCTAAAGCCCTGCCTTCCTTTGTATCAGGAACGACACCGAACAAAATATCATCATTTCCTTTATAGTGATAGTTTAAGTAGTCAATTTTGCTTTGTAGTGTATACGCTTCACTGAGGTTTGTTATCAGCTTTACATCTCTCATAAAGTAATATTTATTGATTCACACGATATCAAAAAAGGATCATAAATAAAATTATTGAAAATTTTGATTAGCCTCCCAATTTAATTAAACAAAGATATTATATACAAGTACAGTTCAGGGGGACTTGCGCTACAGATTACTAAACTAAATTAAGATATTTACCATTACGATCATTGTAGTAGAAAAAGTTGCATGAAGCAGGAGCCAACCAATATACAGGAGAAGACCATGTGTGTAATACCTATACCCACTCCGGCGTAAATCCGCCCCCTTGAGTTGAAGGATCGGGGGCACCCCCGTCTTAAGATTGACTGGATTCACATTATTCATTTTAAAATTCATTTCCAATGGCAACTATTGGCGAAATACGAAATAATTTATCGAGGAAAGATTTCGGAGAGTGGCTTCAACTTTTAAATAAGGACGACGGTTCTTACAAGTTCGCCTTAATTAAGTATCAGGATACCTCTGTCATTATCACTAGTGAACAATGGTACAAGTGCATGAAGGACAACACTGTTGTTTCAGGCTCCATCGCTATTAAGTACGATGAGAAAATGAATTACAAACTGCATCCTGAAACTGGTCAGAGATACAAGGACGAAAGCAATAATTGGGTATTGCAGTCCAAAGGATCTCAAGGTTGGTCAATGATCGCTAAACAGCGTCTACTGGTAAGTTGCCGGTACTGATGAGGCCCAGCAGGTCGAAACGTAAAACAAAAAACAATTATGCAACAAGCAAGTAAGACGTTACCACACGACATTCCAGATGTTGTAAGAGAATACATATTTACAAAACCAGGTTTTGCAAAAGTCACAACAAATGGGGAAATCACATCATGAATATCATCCTGTAATGGAGGGAGATTTAGGCAATGGAGAAGTTGGGATAGAGGTAGCGATCAAAGAGCATAGTAATTTCTGGACCATCTACGCAGGAGTTGAAGAAGGCCGTGCTTTGGCCTTAGCTGATCTAAAAACAGAATCACAGGCGAATGACCTGATGAACATATTTCGGGCCATATACAACAGTCCAAGGTTAAGTGGCACTACACTTTAATTAAAACATTGAGTTGAGATGCAAATTACGATCATCCGGAGCCTATTTTACCATTATATATAATAATAGATACCCCTTGATAATGACAAAGAGATCCCGGATTGCCTGAACCTCATTGACTCATTCACCTTTATCAATCTCATCTTCTTTTCCCACGGCTTAGATATTCGTCTGCCTTTTGAAACGTTTCCTGAACAGTTGACTTGCGACCTTGCTTTACCCAATCCAAAAGAGCCCTTTTTTCGAAGTATAGCTTTTTCCCTTTTTTGTGAACAGGAATCGCTTTTTTACAGACTTTACCATATATGGTCGACTCCGCCAAGTTTATCAATTCCGATGCTTCGGCGATACTTAGCAACTCCTCTTTGTCCTCTGGAGGTGACAATATCAACAGTCGATCTTCTATTCTATTTAATTGTTCTTTTATCTGCCCTAATATGCCAGGTAACTGATCAAACGTTATTGTTTCCATTCTCCTTTACTTTATCACTTATACCAATAAACGTTTACAAGAATTCAAAGTGGCAACTCAGATGTGAAGGCCACCTCATTTATCTTCAAATCATATCCTACTAGAAAGTTGAATCGAAGGAAATCAATCCACTTATTAACAAAACAAACGATATATTAACTAGTATCCATTAAATGGCATTCAAGCCAATTTGCGCGCTTGAGTAAGAATATACTAACATTAATAAGAAACATAATAAGTATTCTATTAATGGTCGTTTCTCCTTCCTGATTTAAATTATCATTATTCAATTGCACTATCATCATCACCCTCCACTTTTCCTAAACTATTGAAATGACTCATTACAAAAATAAGAAATTACATGTGTGAAAGTGGATCTTATCCCCACCAAATTTTGTTTACCATATTTATGGCATACAGTTAGAATTACCCACCATCTGTCCAAAAGCCAACCTGTTGATTAGAAAATCCTGCCTTTGCTATAATCTGATCCAACATGTAATCCTTGCATCTGTGATTTATGTAGCTCCCATAACAGTTCTGAACTTATTTCCTGGTTTTCCCATTCTTTTTTGTCATTAAGCAATTCCTCCATAATCCCACTGACCCGCATTAACCAGTCGCCGCTGGTCGCGGCCTTTATAAATGCGCTGCGAGGTATCCTCGCAAGTGTTGCCCTTCTCCCCACCAGCACAGGAAACAAACAGTGAAGTGGTTCCCTCAAATCCAATGGATCATCTATAAGCAGAGCACCACGAAAATCAAAAATAACAGGCACTGAACTTTTGAGCCATGCTGAAGGAAAGCACTTTTCAGGATCGTAAACATAGTAAATCCCTGGTTTGCTGGCAGGCTGAATTTGTTTCTGTCCTTTAATGAAGCGCGGATAATCATGACGCAGACGCGTACCATCAACAACCCAAACCATGTCTTTATAAAAATTCTCTCTTGCGTTATGCTCTTGAGGATTTAGATGAGAATGTTGAAACTCAATTACTAGCCCATGTTCAGTTCTTATATCAGCTATGTGCTTTTCACCTGTCTTAATATCTGGCATAATATATTCTTACCAGTGCTTTGGAAAGTTATTTTTCCATGAGCGATGCCACGGGGTTTCCCGTTCCCACCAGCTGTCACACATCTTATTATTTTGATGGGCCCAGTGGTGAACTCTGACAGTTCCACATTTTGAAATCACAGGCTGTCCGCACCCACGGCAGAATCCTTTAAGCCCGGGCTTAGCTTCTGTTGGCTCATTATTTAATAATGCAAATCGCATACTCCAAAATACAAACTTTCATGTATTTTGCAATAATGGTAATACAACAATTATCAACTAAACTTCCTGCGTTGCTAGAGGCAGCCGATGAAGTGTGGATCGCTGTAGCGTTGGCGACAGACGAAGGATTGGACTTTATTCGCAGTCGTGTAAAGCCTGGCACAATTCAGCATTACCTAATCGGGATTGACATAGGCACTCCGGTATCGGTACTTTATACCCTAAAATCCGCTGAAGGCAACACTGTGAAAGCCGGGATATGCTATTCGGATACCGGCATATTTCATCCCAAGCTTTACCTGTTCCGTAGCGCTGGCAAGCTTACAGCTATCCTGGGTTCAGCAAACCTCACCCTTGCCGCCTTATCAGCTAACCAGGAACTCTCCACTCTAATCACCGATTCTCAAACATGCAGTCAACTACAAGACTGGTTTGTCGGTCAACTTCAGAACTCCTATCCATTATCGACTCAGAATTTATTGAGTTACAAGGAAGCCTGTGATTTTGCTGAAGGCCAGGCAGATGCGAAACCTAAAATACTTCCTATAAAACTAGAAAAGGCTAAAGCGTCTGACATATTCTATAATATAGACTTCGCGGATAGGTATTTCAAAAAGGAACACCATATGGGCTTCAGGAAAGAATTATGGAAAGATTTATCCAAATCTGCAGAAAGGGAACGAAAAAAAACGGTTGATCGGTTCTTGGAACTTCATGAGCAGATTTTCCACCGATTCGCGGAGTTTAATCTCCTGGGTTTGCACCCTAATGTCCAAAACCATATTGTATCCAATCACTACCATACCGCCGATAGGATCGGTCAGGATATCAACGCCATGTGGCTGAGCTACGGAAAATCTCAGAAAGAAATCGCCCAATATCATAGTGTTGTACGGCAGCCCTATGATCCCCAAAAACAGCAGCAGGAAAACGATTTCCAAAGTTTCATAAACCATGCCCGCCTGCAGATCAGGCTTGAGCTGGAACAAATCGGCATTTGGATACTTTTTGGAAAAAACAATGGCAGCCTATTCGACCGCGATTACTTCCACAAACAAATGCGCAGTGAAAGCTTCCGAGAGAACTTTTTTAATATGGTAAAGGCATTGCCTGATTCTTACAGGATAACCATAGACAAAATAACGCTATATGTAAACGAAATAAGTAGTCCCGAAGAACTCTTTCAACATTGTAAGCTCGACCATAAAGGGGCTTATTTCATCATCGGGCGAGACTACGAAATAACAGCCCCGGAAATGTCGGAGGCACAATTACCAGAAACAACACTCACAGAATTCGTTCGTCTTTTTCCGATTTACAAAAAAATGCGTCATTACTTAATATAAAAAACTATGATAAGCTTTTACCAATTGATTGCTGACATAAGAGAAGAGGACTGGAATTATTATGCTGGTTTTAATTACTATAAGATTCAGAAATCTTTAATTTCTGAAACACCTTCCAAAGACTTCATCCAGGATTACTTTCGACAGGGAGGCAAAGAAGAGATCATTAACAGGTTTATGATGGACAGCTTTACACAACAACGCGCTGATCATACTGTTTCTATTTTTTTCCTCGGGCTTGCGCTGTTTCACCAAACGCGACTCGAAGGGAAAACAATCTTCAAAGGTATAACCTCAGATAAATATGACTTTTTTCACTTTATATGGTTTGTTACTTGCCTTGCTCACGACATTGCCTTTGATCTAGAAAGAGACGAGTTACTATATCAAGAATGTCCGGATTTGCCATCACTGAAGCGACACCTGGGAATCACTGTTGATCTCTCAGAATGCGACGTTGCACTGATTCCACAATATTTGTTCAGATCTTGCGAAACCTATTTCAGATATCTTCACAGCACTAGAAATCGAGTTGATCACGGCATGTATGCTGGTTTTCTGATGTATGACGCGCTGGTCAAAAACCGCCAATTGCAGCACGAACTAAAACAGACCAACCACCTTTCATGGGAACCATGGCTGGATCAGCAATACGCCTATGCGGCTGCTACTGTCGCCATTCATAACATATGGTTTCCTGTGGGTGAGAAGTACCGGGTGCTTTACCAACAGCATGGACTGAATGAACTGATAGGTAAAGAAAAAATCTCATTTGCAGAAGCTCCCCTCCTTTATATCCTTGCCATCGTGGATACACTCGATCCGGTAAAAGCCCTTCAAGATCATGCACCTATAGTTGATATTCTCCAATACACGTTTTTGTCTTTCAGCGACAGTACAATGATGCTTCAATTTTCTGCTGAACTTAACCTTGATAAAAATATTGAAGCACTAACGGGCAAAGTTAAAGAGTTAGAGGAATGGCTGAATGTTTCTGTGTCATCAACCGAGCGCATGCTTTCTGTCAAGATAAATGCGTGAATTACGTAAGGTATTGTACCAAACCTTTTCTTAAGTATACATTTGGACGAAATGTACCCCGAAAAATCGTGTCAAGTTTCGTCGAAATGATTTCTGAAGTGAAAATTTAATGCCCCCAATTTACCCCAATACCCAGTTTGATCAATCGTTAATAATCCAGCTTCGCCCGAGCGCTGGTTAGTTCCAGAATACTTTTCGACAGTTATTGTAATTCCTTCCCCATCTCAATTCCCGACACTTTGAAATTTTTTGTTGGCAGTTATCAATACAAACTTCTATTCAATCAAACTATTCGTAAGGATCGCCAACATTGTTTCTCCTCTGTTGCTTATACGTTTTTTTTCAGATCACCCAGCTCACTGTTCTGAAAGTCCGCTCTGACCGCTCTCCGTTCCCAACGACTACGATTGTCCGGCCTAATCTCCCTTACCTTCTGCAAAGTTCCTTACTGGGCGCCGAAGTACGAAAGTCTGCGGTTCCGCTGTCGCTTCTCCTTGCCCCAGTTTGGTCAAAAAAATCTCCACCCTTTGGGTAGTATTTGTTTTGCCCAAAACTTTCTCCCTTCTCTGGCAGTAAGGATGCCTCTTTGCACGGTAAGGAAAAAGGCCAGTCCGATTTCCGTAGCCGACACAACGACGGACAGCCTTGTCATCGAGTTGTCCCAGTGTTATTATGAGCTGATAGATGACCTGAAAAGCAAATAGCCCAGTAAGTGCTCCACATCGAAGACAGCGGGTTGGTCGACTTGTCCCAATTGTTCGCTATTCGAGTAAAAAGAACGTCTGTCGGTATGCTTCCGGCACTGATGATGACCCAGCAGGTCGAAACGTCCAATTATTAAATTATGCATTATTATGATCACGCACTCTTAAGTGCCAAAAAGTTCAAGTGTGATGTCAATGACACCCTGAAATTACACAAGGTCATGGACAGCTCTAAATTTTATATGCCAGTAAGTCAACACCGGCTTTTCTCTCACAATACCTGGTTTATACAGGTATTAACAGACTTAATTGGCGAGGTAGTCCCAAATACCCTTACTGGGGAAATGTTATCCGTCCGTGATGTTCTGTATGAACATTGCAAGGAAGACCATAATGGCCGGGTGCCATCGATCCAGGATTGGTTACAATGTCTAAAGTTCGACATTCCTGATGAACATCGAATATGGTTCAACAATCCAAGATTATCCGATAAAATGTTGCTAAACACACTTAGGGTTGAACAATCAAATCCAAAATAATATGACCAATACAGAGCGTGCTGAAATTATCACTTTTTGTGATAAGGTTGTTAAAGACGGTGATAAATTGAGTATTACTTGGGACGGTGGCGGGGATTCAGGAGAATACCAGGTAACACGAAACGATGTAGAAATATTAGATGAACCAACAATAATCCAAAGAATCATGGAGCTTACCAATACTCAATTGGAACATTATGGTTTTGATGGTGAATATTCATGCGAAGGGTCAGCAGATTATAACCCCAGATCCAAATCCTTTGAGGGAACGGAAACTCACTTCGGTTCTGATATGAATACTCTCGAATGCCAATTTGCACTTGAAATACCAAATAGTTTATGGTTTGATAAGCTGTTTGTCTTCTTCGAAGTAGGCGATGCGGAAGAGCTTAAGGTTAGCATGGAATTTTTTCTTCTAAATGGCCCTCATTCTCAACTACATCAAGATATAGAAACAAAGCTTGCTAATGACTTGAAAGCATTTGTAGAAGTTGAAATCGATAGTATCCAGGAATTTTCCTATGTAAATGATGTCTTTAGACTTGATCGAAGTGACTTTGAACTTGCAGGACATTTATTGACCCATACAATCAAGGGAATTGATTACGTCTATAACCTTTCAGAAACCAAAGATATCTGCGTAAGCCTACTCGGCAATTAATAAACTAAAACAAAAATCATCATGAAACTTATTGATTTAAAAGATATGGAATATTCCATATCCGGATTAAAGGGCTTCACATTTAGTGAGGCCCTTCGTTTTTGGAGGACAAAATTCGAAACCGTCAAACACTTTCATAGGGATGTCATCACGCACCCAAATTTAAAAGAACTGGGCTCTTTTATGGAAGGCAACTGGGAGAACATCATTCCCATAACCGTCCAGGAAGCATTCCAGGAACAGAATATGGAACGCAGGAGAGTAATGTTCGACTGCATTGGGGTTGCTAGACTTTTTCAAAAATTAGAACCCGAATTACTCGATAGGCAAACTATTGGTAAAAAAAGAACCAGATGGAATGAACATAATGAGCCTTATGAACATGATTTTCAGGACAGCTATGAACTGTATAGGATCTCTGGTCAAAAGCTTTTCGTATTCGAAACTTTTCAGCGTAAGCCAGATGCTGTATATGCTGTCAGGTGCTGGTGCACAACTACGGGCAGGGAATACTGGATCTATGTACCTGAAGAAATAGCTACCGGAAAGACAAGGTGGTCTTCAGCTGAAGAAAAGCCAGATGCAATCAGAGCGATCGCATGGACTATTCGGTTGGATCTCAGTCATCCCAAACGCATCTATAGGCAGGGCGACATCATTATTGCCGAAGAAACCGAGGATTCTAAAACAGTAGCGCCCTACCACCTAACGAAAGAGCAATACTTAGAATTGATGTTTTCAGAATCTTAAACACCGATATATATGAACAAACAAATGTCAAAGAGACTTGTGCTGGGCGAAGGCGAGGCCATCGGGCACAAGCATGTCTTGGAATGTAATCGAGACATTGAATTCACCAGGCATACCGATTGCCTGCGATTGCAACTCCGTAATTTAGGTATTCTGACACATGATGAACATGCACACATGGTGTTACCCGTTGGATTTCACCGAAGGTATCACCAGGTTGAATTTAACCCTATGGACAATACAGTTAATCGAGTATTTGATTGATTGTATTGGGGAGAAGGCTACAGCCTTCTCCCTCTTTTTATATAAAAAACTATAGAGTATGGGACAATATTTCATGCCGGTGAATCTCGACAAACGGCAATTTGTAGATCCACATGATTATGGAAGTGGGTTGAAACTTATGGAACATTCCTGGCTGGAAAACGGCTTGGTTAACGCCATTCTTTATTTATTGAGACCAGGAGGAAACTGGCATAGAAACCGAATCGTGTGGGCCGGAGACTATATGGATAAAGGTCTGTTTTTAAAAGAATTTGGTAAAAGGGCCAAAGATAAAACCCTATATGCTTTTATGGATAAATCTGGCGCAAATGCCTCAGGAAAAATAACACCAAGGATCCCTGATGGCCCCGTTCTAAGGTATTTAATCAACCATACCTTAAAGGAATATGTAAACCTCACGCACTTACCGGCAGATGCCGATGGCTGGTGTATTCATCCGTTACCTTTACTTACCTGCTCCGGCAATGGTCATGGTGGTGGAGATTTCAACGGTGAAAATGCATTTGTTGAACGCTGGGCTGGAACCGAGTTATCAGCAAGCTATGAGCCGCCTGAAAACATGACAGAAATCCACCCTGATTTTATTGAAAATTAATTGAAAACGCTGCCTGGCCGGGCTATTATCCATTCTCCTATTCCCTACTCGAATCGCTGCGACAACCATGCTATTTTTTATGGGCTTATCTCCCACTTCCCTTATATCCAGCTTCTACTTAACTCATGCCCATACGGTTATTGAAGCAAAATTACGGCAGCCGATCGTTCAACAATTGCTTTCGCGGCATATACTCCCTATGGTCCGTTATTCCACGTCACTTGTCTTTAACGTTCGTACTGCCTTTGCGTGGCTTCAAAACGTATGACATGAATAAGCAGAATTTTAGCAGCGATAACAATGGAGCACATATACAATTGCCCGTGATAAGACAATATAATCCTGCAAACACACAACAGCCAAACACGTTCTATATTTTATGCAAGGGTCTTAATAGCGGTAAACCGCTAACAGCACCAACTGCCAATTGCTTCGAACTCAGATGTATAAACCCCAGCCATCAGGCAAGTCTTTTCTGGATTTGCTTTGCACTTTGGAAGACCCGTTCCTATGATCAGCATTTGTATGGATCGGTAATCCCTTTTATCAGACTCTCGAATTTTAAAGCTGTATTAAGTCAAACCTGTCTCAGGATTGCCACCAATGAGGTAAAACTTTCAAAACTGATCGCTGCGCTAGAAAATGTAAATCAGATTGAAAGATTGACAGACACGAAGCTTAAACTGCTTGCTGCACTTAAAATTGCAATTTTTCGTGACTTACTGAAATGAAAGATTTTCAGTAAATCCAGTACCATAGTCAAAATGAGATATGGATAGCTGATCAATATTCCTGAATCTTCTTTGCCAATTTAAGAACGGTATCCATACTGACTTGCTTATCCCTATTTTCACCTGCATAGGATTTTCTACGCATATTTTCCCAGGATATGTTTTCAGCATTTGGCGTAGCCAGGTAACGAACCAAAATCTTAAACAATTCACTCAGTGACTTTACAGTAATGACTTTCAACTCATATAATGCTCTAAGGATTAAACTCAATTGGTCAACTGAAAGATTACATACCACCTTTGCTTGCTGGGGATCTTTTTTGCCTTCTGGTAGTAATGAAGACGATGTCCGTTCAATTTTCTTAGTCAAGTGTTCAATTTCCCGGACCAGGTATTCACTAAAATACTCCTTAATGTTAGGATACCGTGTATCATATTTGTAGCCCGGGAGTTCCGGTGTCTGGCATACATACTTATATCTAAGGTGTAAGTAATCCAATTTATGCTGAATATCAGGATAGCTTGACATCATTTGCTCAAGATTTGCAGTAAAATAGCTGAAGCACTCTTTGCTATTGAGGTTCCAATAGACCAACAATTCATGTAAAGACGGACAATTGGAAACGATCTGGCTATGTCC
>Ga0065714_10002377_pt1 | contig 20517 bp, 18 predicted proteins | sample MisRhiReplicate2_FD_59101 | JGI IMG/M metagenome (GOLD analysis project Ga0065714, IMG submission 59101) | Miscanthus rhizosphere microbial communities from Kellogg Biological Station, MSU, sample Rhizosphere Soil Replicate 2: eDNA_1 v2... | ecosystem: Host-associated > Plants > Roots >...
TTTTCAATGCTTTTAAAACACCTTAAAAGAAATACCAATCTCTAATGCTAAGCCCTCAAATCAACCTTCTCTATATCCCTTTCACCTAAACCCTTCCTCCGAAGCGGGATGCAAAAGTAGGAAAATTATGCAGCCCCACAAACTAAAACACCCTGTTATTTGTATATGCTGTCTAACCCGCTATGCTTCAGCGACAAAAAATAACCAACAACTTAAAAAGAGTAATCATCCGCGTCGTATTATAACACGAGCCTATATCATTCTATATACATATATATATGTATCCCATCTATCTTTCTATATACATATATATATGTATCCCATCGTTCAATGACGCACCTTGTTATCGCATCGTAGAATCGGATAAATACAACAAGCTGTCGCCTTACTTTCTTATTAGTTAACGTAAAGACAAGCTATATTGAACGCCTTATAAACGGACACTGAACGGACTCAGCCGTTCAGTGTCCGTCTAACATCCGTTAATTGTCAGTTAATTATAACGATAACATTAACACTCAGACCAAAGACAGTCCAAACGCTTATATTTACATTATCAATTATGAAGTATAGCATATATTTAATCAGCGGCCTTGGAGCGGATAGACGAGCTTTTCAAAAGCTTGTGTTTCCACCTAATTTTGAATTAGTTTATCTTGATTGGATTTCACCACAGCCTAATGAACAACTGGAAGCCTATGCAGGCAGGCTCGCATTAAAAATCGATACCTCTACCCCATTCTACTTAATCGGATTGTCGTTTGGAGGAATGCTTGCTACTGAAATTGCAAAAAAAACTAAGCCCGTCCATACTCTTATTATCTCTAGTATATCCGTTTTCAAAGAATTATCCTGGTATTACAGGTTATCAGGGAATTTAAGTTTACAAAAACTTCTTCCTCTACAGCTATTCAGGCAAAACACCAGTGTAGCCATGAAGTTCCTGGGGGCTAAAACTCAACATGAACGCATGTTGATTAAGCAACTCATAACAGATAGCGATCCCATTTTCATGAAATGGGCTTTAACATCTATATTGAACTGGAGAAATAAGGAGCGACCATTAAATCTAACCCATATACATGGAACAGCTGACTATATCCTGCCAATAAAACACTGCAAACCAGATGTTATAATTAATGGTGGAGGTCATTTTATGATTTATGCAAACGCAGATGAGGTTTCTGCCTGCATTAAAGAAATGCTACTGTTAAAAACAGATCTATAACACCAAAAGGTATATGGCTTAGCGATCGTAAAGCCGGCATGATAAATTTCCGATGGCAATAATTGATTTTCTTTCATGCTCATTTAATTTTATTATATTTATTGCCTATTAAACAAAGCTTTTATTAACGAATAATTCTTAGAATGGTATTTTTCAGTAACCCCAAATGGATTGATGAATTTGACTTTAAATACGAGAAATTTGAAGAAATACCTCAACAAGTCTTTGATTCCATAAATAAGGATCTAGATAAAATAACCAGCGATGAACCATTGGTTACGGTCTTGATATCCGCCTGGAATGAAGAGGTTAATATATTAAGGTGCATCTCAAGTTTGGCAAAAACCAAATTTGCTTTCCCAATAGAAATTATAGTTGTTAATAATAACTCAAAGGACAAAACTCAAAATACCATAGACAAGCTCCACGTTAAGGGGTTATTCGAACAAAAGCAAGGTTGTGGACCGGCCAGACAATTCGGACAGGAAAACGCTAAGGGAAAATATGTGCTTTTAGCAGATGCTGATTGTTTCTACCCTTCCTGCTGGGTTGAGGAAATGGTAAACGTCTTACAGAAAAAGGACGTAGTTTGCGTGTACGGACGCTATTCTTTTATAAGTGAACCAGGTTTTCCAAGATGGAAGCTTTTCTTTTTAGAAAGACTAAAAGATATCATATCAGAATTCAGACAGATTAATCGCCCATACTTTAATGCTTATGGACTAAGTATGGGCTATATTAGAGAATTGGGTTTAAAAGTAGGTTTTATAGAAACCAACTTTTGGGGGGATGATGGTCAATTATGTATGGGACTCATGAAATATGGAAACATCAGACAAGTGAGATCCAATAAGGCCAGGGTTTGGACAGGTCCTAGAACACTACAAAGAGACGGAAACTTAACTGATGCATTTGTAGCTCGTATCAGAAAAGAATCAAAGCGTTTTTTCGGAAATTTTAACGCTAAACTTCCCGAAGACGCAGTCCATGAATCAAAAAAAAGCAATGGAATATAAACTATACTTATAGTATTATATTACTGTAAACATCTTCTATTTGTCGGGTCATTTTTGACACATTAAAGCTGTTTAGCACAGTTTGCCCTGCATTTTCACCTATTTTAGTCCGTAGCTCTTCATTTTCAATTAATAAAACAAGTGCCTCAGCAAGCTTTACCGGATCCTCGACAGGGACCAGTATGCCATTTTCAAAACTCTCTATAACTTCTTTTGCACCATCAATTGCTGTAACTACCACCGCCTTATGCATTGCCATGGCCTCTAACATACCGATTGGCAGTCCTTCCCAAAGTGAGGGCAGACAGTAAATATCAATAGCATTTAAAATATTCGGCACATCCTGTCTAAAATCCATAAAAATGATTCTCGAATATACGTTTAATGCCTTAGCAAGTTTTATAGCCTCAGATTTCAATTCGCCATCCCCTACAAATAAAAACTTCACATTCAGATCTGCAGGTATCATCGCGATAGCCCGAACCAAGGTTAAAGGATCCTTTTGTTTGGTCATACGTACAACATAACCTACCAATATCGTATTTGCTTCAATACCTAATTCAGCCCTAACGTCTAAGAAACTATTTACAGGATTGAATTTTTTAAGATTTATCCCATATTTAATAACGCAGGCCCTTTTCATTTCAAATTCTTTCCTGGCATCATTTAAATTGTTATCAGATACACATACAGTCAAATCGGCTTTATTTACCAAATATTTTTCTCCCATTATCCTTAAACTTCTAAGTAAATAGTTTTGATCAGGATGAAAAGACCAACCGTGCACCGTATATACAATAGGAATTCCTAATTTCTTAGCGCTATTGTATGTGTTTGAATTTGCGCGGGTACCGTGTGCATGAACAATGTCGATATTTTCAGACTCTAAAATGTCTTTAACCTTACTCCATTTTGTAAAATCAAAAGGCTTTTCGGTTTCTATCACATAAGTTTTAATACCCATTGCCTTCATCCTATCCACCATAGGTCCATAAGTGAACGACAAGACTACACTCTCATAATGCTCCTGGTCCAACTCCCCTACCAGATCCAGCACATGTGATTCTCCGCCGCCAATTTTCCCTTGTCTGATAGTTTGCAGTATTTTGATTTTTTTCTTTGACATGCTTTCTGATAAAAACTTTTAATAAATATTTTTATGGGAACTAATTAATTCTAAATGATATCATTAATGCTTGATTGTTGATCATGCTTAGTCGCAACGGATATCTTGTTCGCCTTATTTGCTTTAAACAGTGCTAAAACTTGAAAAAATAAAAATTTAGGTACACTTTTTAAAGATGAATAAATGCGTCTATCTGCATTAAAATAAATTAGCGATTTATAGAATGTATATACAAAACTTAAACCTGCTGCTATCCAAATAACAACCATAAGCGGAACGACGAATATACTCAATACCATACAAGCAAAAGCAAGTATCAATAATATGAAAAGTGGTGGCCTTAAGAGCATAATACTAAACAAAAATTGATTTTTATTAAAATTAATAACACTCAATCCAAAAAGTTTTAGCCCCAACATAAAAAATCTAAACCAGGTATTTATCCAGCGGGCGCGTTGCTTTACCAATTGATTCGATTTTGATGTTTTTTCATCATAAACTATCGCCTTGTCAGCAAAAGCTATCCTTAATTTCCTTTTAAGAATTTCATACTGTAAAATCTTGTCAAAGCCTGCACCACTAATTTCTAAGTGTTCTAAGCAACTTTTATACAATGCCAATGTAAAAGCCATCCCGGATCCTGAGAGAGAAGCCGATGAGCCGTTATCAAACAACAACAACCTATCAGCAAAGCGATAATATATATCACCGGCAGCATCTAAACAAGCATATTGAGTATTCAAATTTTTTGCTTCTCTAACTCCCTGTACTGCTGAAAATCCCTTGTCAAATACTTTATTTAATTCCGTTAAATATTCAGGGTGAACCAAATTGTCACTATCTATAATAGTTAGTCGCTCATGATTTCTTCTAAACCTATTAATGGCATAAAAATGTGATTTAGTATTACTGGCCAATTCTTCTTCCGGCCTCAAAAGTATCACTTTATCACTTTCAAAATGCAACTCTGAAACATCACAGCTATCTGCAACTATATAAATCAAATAATTTGTGTAACGGAGTTTTAAAATAGAGTCTACAACCAGCGGCAATAAATTAGTTTGTTGGTATGCCGTAACTATTATAGCATAATCTACCTCCAGGCTATTAAAGTCAGGAGCCAATTTCTTCTTGTAGGTTAAAGACCTAACTATAAACAACAGAAAAGGGAATATGAAATGTAAAACAATCAACAACTGAATAATTACAAATATGATCTGAAAGAAACTCATGCCTTATATTTTTATCTTCTCCTTTATATTAATCTATCCTGGAATTTAGCACTCTGCTTACTTCTTTACGCATCTCACCAACACTATTCTCCCAGGTATGAGTCAATGCAAAATCTCTTCTCTCCACAGCTAAAGGGGTATTATTCTCCTCAAAGGCCCGTTTAATTAGTTTTACATAATCTTCCTTCGAATTTGCCAAATACACGTAATCTTTAAAAACCTCCATTGTTTTCGTATGAGATACAACAGTAGGCTTTCCTGCTGCCAGGTACTCATCAATCTTACGTGGATAATTACCAATGGTTACTTCATTTATGAGCTGTGGATTTATACATATGTCAAAGCCATTAATGTAATGGGGTAACTCCTCCACCTTCTTTTGCCCTAAAAACGAAATGTTTGGAATAGCATGAAGCTTACTTGCTTTAAACAGTTCGTCCTCCGGCCCTACTAAAGCAATTTGAAAATCGGAACATTGCTCAGCAATATACGCTATAAGAGCCATATCTAACCGTATACTATTTAATGAACCAACATAACCAATAACCGGCTTGTCAAAAAATAAATCTTTTGGTTTTTCAAGGGTTTCAATATCAGCGAATTCTTCCACATCGCATCCCTGACCTACATAATAAGATTCAGTATTATACTGTTTACAGTAATCTGCTAAATAAGTAGAATTGGCAAAACATAAGTCACTTTTTTCAATCAGAAGCGGTTCAATCCTTTCTCCATGCTTTTTCCAATAATCTACGCCCAACATATAATCTCTGGAGTAATAAATACTTAATGCAGGTTTTATAAAATCACTCAAATAAAACCCCTTAAACATCTCATTATCATTAAATAGAATCAGCTCTTTAAAATTCAGTTCATGAAGTGCCTTACCAATAGAGGAAGCTAGCTTTCTATTGTTCGATTTATTTATGTAATCGAATAATTTGTAATTATTAAGCCAATTAATAGATTCCACAATACAGTCCGGGTAAAGGTTCCAGAGATTATCTTTCAGCTTAACTAAACCGACTTCTGCTTTACGGATTACATTCAATCTCTTCTGCACCTTAGGATCTTTTCTCCCTCTTAATAAAGAGATTCTGTCTAATGGTGAATTAACATATAGCACACGATTTGTTTTACTCAATTCAAGAGCAATATTCTTACAATTACTTCCAATTTCCGTATCCCAAGGTTGTTGACCAATAATTATGATATCATTGTTAAAATGCATTGTGTTACAGTTAATGATTAAATTCCATTACGCTTTGGGAGAATATTTCTTAAAATACAAACTATAATTAAATAGCACATATCTATAAATGTACCTGATACCAGCAATGAGTACATTACCACTTTGTCGCCAGGATTTCCTTTCCTCAATCATAGTACTCGGTTCCGAAGAAGTATTTATCTGATCGAAAACAGATTTAAAATTATCATACAATAATCCACGGCCTTTATTCTGAAGGAAAGAAATCATCATATCAAATTCCGTTTTCTCAGGGTTTTTCATTTCAGAATACCTTCCAAATTTCTCAAAAAAGTTACTGCGTCTTAAGTGAGGGTGATCACTATAAAGTGGGAATTTATCTAAATTACCAGACCAATGATCAAATATCATTTCCGAAAAACCATCCTTATACGGTTTTTTATGTGTATACTCTAAATAAGAGTAAAACCTTATGGTATCCAGCTGCTTATCTCCATCTAAAAAAGAGAGCGCTTTTTTAAGAGGGATTTCACATCCTTCTAATGGGATAAAATCTTCCTGCACATACAAAGTATAAGGAGATTTCACCATATCCTGGCCTTTATTTATATTGTTACCCAACCCTTTATTTTTTGGCGTTGTAACCAGTTGAAATTGAAAACGGCTTTTTAGATTTTCAATAAACGTTAAATGCTCCGCTTTACTTCCATCATCAGAAACAACGACTTCATTAAAGGAGCAATCTACTTTTTCAAAATGCTCTAATAATCTTTCAAGTGATTTACTTCTGTTGTAATGTGTAATTAATAAAGTTACATTCTCAAAATGATGAGCTCTTTGAATCATATTATATTTACTTTATTGAAATCTATCAATTATATTCTTTCCCACTTTTCAGTAAGGGAATTATACTTTTTTATCACCTTCGCGGGATTTCCCACGGCAATAGAATATTCAGGGACGTCCTTTGTTACTACACTGCCGGCTCCAATAATACTATGTTTGCCTATGGTAACCCCTGCAGTTACTACACTGTTGGCGCCGATCCATACCTCATCCCCTATTATAATCTGCGCGCAAACTACCTTCTGCTTAGCGGGAGAAATAGAAATATCCTCATAACCATGATTCAAACCTGATATTACAATGTTTTGAGCCAGCATCACTTCATTCCCGATGCGGACAGGCCCTATAATTACATTGGATATACCAATTATTGTACGATCGCCTATAAATACATCCCCAACCCCATTGTTAATTGTAGAAAAATCCTCGATAATTGATCGTTCACCCAATACAAAATCATTAAAAGGGAACACATCCATCCTGGTTCTTTTTCTAATTATAGAGCTTTTTCCTCTTTTATGTTTAAATGGATTTAAAAACAGTCGTACCCATAATCTCGGACGATGCTCATTGGAAGGAATCAATAGCGATAAAGCAAATTGCTTCAATTTTGGATTCCCTTTTATTTTTGAGATTAATGACATGTTTAAATGTAGTAAATAGGTATTACAATTATTTCACTAAAGATTCGTCATCTTCTCTTTTCATCTTCCTTAATCCATTGACCAATCCGAAGATAAAACAGATAATCACGGGTATTCCAAATATTTCGTAAGGCATAATGTTAAGCGGTTAATAATTTATTATCCTTAATTTCTTGTTCTAATTTCGGGATTTTATAGATTAAAACCCATGACATGTAGATAACCACCGATGAAGGAACCATATTGATCACTTCATTACCATAGCTACAAAATAAGATTCCCGCAATCCCAGAAGTAATAGCTATTGCTTTAACCCTTAAAGATTCATCCTCAATGCGCCATACGATGCCACAACATTTGCCAAGTATATACATCATCATTCCTAACCAGAGTGTGATCCCGGCAATTCCTGTCATCGCCCAAATTTTAACCCAATAGCTATCCGGTTGTACGGTTGAAAGAAACTTAGTAGGATTATACTTCATCCCATTAAAACCGATAACACCGAGTCCTCCCCCAAAAGGTTTATCACTCATATAATCTCTTAGAATCTTTTGAGAATTAAACCTTACGTTTAATGATGGATCGTTTGGATTTAGCGCTGATCTGAATCTGTATATGTTATAATTTCCATTACCTATATAGGTAAATTTCAAGAAGCAGATGAAAGCTATGGCAATAACGCCACCGACAATTAATACCTTAAATTTCTTACTCAACAATATAGCTACAAAAGCACCAACTACAAGTGCAAAAAAGGCGCCCCTCGTACCTGAAATTAGCATGCCATAAAACATTAAGCCTGCCGCAATAAATAAAGACAGTTTTAACTTCTTACCAAAAGGTCCAAAAGCAAGAATTAACGCCATTAGCCCAATATGCGCTTGCGATGCACCAAATTGAGCAGCTTCAGAATAAAAGGAAAAAACGCGTAGCTTTCCCCATAGTACGTGAGTTACTGCCCCACCGGAATCCAGAAATAACTGATCCCCCCTGGAAAGCCCGAAACGCACTTGCTTTATTCCATAAAGCGCTGCAAGACAAGATAAACTGATGACGATAACAAGAAATATATTTAAATCCTTTACAGTTCTTAGTGCCAAAAAAGAAAGTGTCACCACCAAAAGCGGAAATATTGCAACCGGAACTATTTCCCTTAACCAACCATCAATGCTTGCACCTTCCGGATTAAAAACTTCCAGGATGCAAAATATCAGCCAGGCGATAAGAATATAAAACAAATCACTCTTCAGATCGTCCCAATCCTGATCAGCAGACCTCATTATTGCCATAATAAAGCCAAGCACAGGCAAAGCTAATATAATAGGTTCTATAGGCAAATCAAGACCTAGCTGCCGTGTTATAACCTTGGTAATAAAACTAAATATCAGTAAGAAAAACAATACGGATCTGGCACTCATAAAATTCGATTATAAAAAAATCCATTAATGGAGGCTACTCCGGTTAATGAACTTTAAGCAACCTTTGCATTCTTAATTCCACCTACCTTAATTTTATTCAGTACCCATCCCATAAAACCAGGTTGATTTCTAAGGAATTCCATTAGCTCCTTGCTACGGTCGTTCATTGATTTACCAGATTCGAAAATTGCGATACTCTTATCTGTAAAGGACAACCACTCTTTAGCTGTGTTAATATCCCTCAAGCTATTGATATCTATGATGATTAAATCAAATTCTTCTCTTAATACTGCAAATCCACCTCTCAAACTCTTCTCTGACTGAATTTCCAAAAGTGATGAATTATCTTCCTTCTTATTTAAGATTGTAATCAGATCTTCAGTAACGATTTCTTTCTTTATTAAGAAGGATTCGAAGTTTTGCATTTTAACCAACCCCTTTGATTCAGAACTATCAGCAAACAATGGCTCCTCTCCAATCAACAGTACTTTCTTTCCGGTCATTGCAAAGGCATAAGCTAAATTATAAGCCATAAAAGTCTTGCCTTCACCATTTCCCAAACTTGTGATACCAATTATATTACCAGATTCTAAAGTAAGGTTATTACTAATCTCAAACCTTAGTGATCTTAATAAATTTTTATAAACTGAATAATCATCATTCTCTGGTTTACCATTCCAAATACTCCGAATACTCCTGTCTGGAGTAGCTACAAAGCTCAAATTACCCAGCACATTAGATTTCGTTGCCAGTGATAACTGAGATGCAGTTTCAATGGAGCGATCAAAAGTAGAAATAATCGCAAGGACCATTAAACATAAAAACAGACTACATAGCCCTGCTAATACCATAAAAAGTACCTTTTTCGACGCTTCAGGTAAGCCAGGCACACCATATTCTTCAATATTCAGCTTTAAACCAATATTTTGATCCGTTCTATTTGTATTGTATCTGTTTAAAGCCTCTGTATACTCTTTAGTCGCCAAATCCGCATCACGCATATAATTCTGAATACCAGCATCAAAAGGCACCATAGCATAATATTTACTTTTAGCCTGCGAGAGCTCCCTGTCTATTGAACGTACACTACCATTCAATTGAGCAAGCGTGGTTTCAAGTGTATACTTTTGCTGTAACAAATTCTGTCTGGAAACCTGAGGATCTACAATATACTTATCGCTGTTTGATGTCGTAAGTGAATTCTTAATCGCTACTAACGAATCAACTTTTCTTTTATCCGAAACTTTAAATCCACCATCAATATATTTCTTGTTGGCCAGTTCAATCTGACTGTTCACATTGATGATTTGACTGTTATCACGAACCACATTCCCGCCCATATTTGGGTCGCTACTTCTCAACTTACGATCAATCGCATCAATCGTACTTTGCGTAGATTGTAAATCTCTTATTATTTGCGCTTTCCTATCTTCAGCTTGTGTGATTTGTTGGTATACCAATTCTGATTGTTTATCAAGATTCAGTACGCCATTCTTCATCTTAAAATCTTTTAACGCAGCATTCTTTTCATTCATCAGATCTTCCTTTTTCTTCAGATCAGCGCTTAATAAATTAATAGAATTGCTTTGATTAAAATCTACTTCTGAACTAAAATTCTTTATAAATTCACTAGCCAGGGTATTTACAACATAGGCAGAAAGTTCAGGATTTTCAGAGGTAAATATGATATCAACAAAGTCACTGTTATCGGCATGTTTAATTTCCAGATTCTCACCCAGGTTATATTCACCGTAACCCATTGACATTGCAATATCAAACAAATTATACTTTCCTTTTTTATCAGCCAATGTTAAAAGAGATTTATTGGCTAGCTTTTCCTGGAACAAGTTCATAACCTCCAGCCTATTACTCTTGCTTAGGGAATCTACCTTGTCACTATATTTTCTAAAAGTCTTATTGGGATTAGATAAATCATGAATAATTAAATTATAAGAAAGAATGTTGAGCATCTTCTTCATCTTTAATTTCTCCATGATGGCGCTAAACTGCTGACTTACTTTAAAGAAGTCAGTATTCTGTTCCGTTATAACCTGCTTAGACTGATCCAATAATCCGGTTGACAGTTTTACCTGAGAACTATATTGCTGAGGTAAATTCTTAACCAAAAAATAAGTAATCACTACAGCTATTATAGGAACCAGTATAAGTACCCATTTATATCTAAGTAAGAGTTTTAAAAACCGTTTAATATCCATATTCCTATTCGGATGAACTATTTAATTTCTTCTAATTTTTTACCGATAATCTCTTCTAAAGCATCTTTTGCTTTTAGGAAATCAACCTCTGCCTGAAGTTTAGCTGAGCTGGCGCTAGATAAATTGTTTCTTGATTCATTATATACATCTAATGAAATTTCGCCTTTTTCAAATTTGTGCTTTAAATTATCAGCCACATTTTGGTTATCAAGAACAGCTTGTGAACTAATTTTTAGCTGATTAACCTGTTTGATATAATCATAATATTTACCCTTTACTAAATTGCCTATTGATCTATCGTAATCCTTAGCTTCAAGTTGAGCAATCTTATGATCTATTTTCGCTTTTTTAATTTCAAAAGGTCTTTGTAGCAACATGCCTAAGCTAGTGCTCACACCAAATTGAAAACCATTTACACGGTATGGGTTATTTATATCTATAGCTATCCTATCATCAGGACGATAATAATATGAAGCGTTAACCATATCCAAATAACCTAAAGTGGTAATTGGAATATCTGCTTTCGCTTTTTCGACATTTAAGCCTAATATTTCCCTCCTTGGGTTATCTTTAGCAGCTTGTATATACTTTTCTAAAGTATTATAGTTTATTTCAGTAATGATAGATTCCTGTGCAGATACTTTCACGCTGCACATGCATAATAAAAGTGCGGATATTAGCGATGCGTTTTTCATATATTTATGATTTTAGATAATAGGTATGATTAATTTTTGGTCTCTCTATTAAAATTAAATTATTAAACTTTTTCCTTCTGAATGAGCGCTGGAATAGTCTTAATTATTATTTTCAGGTCTAACAGGATTGAATAATTCGCTGCATAATAATTATCTAACTCTTTCCTTTCCGTTTCAGACATATCTTTCTTACCTCTTTTACTGATCTGCCATAAGCCGGTTAAGCCTGCAGGCCCTAAGAACCTTGTCGACCATTCATTTGTAGTTAACTGTTCCGCTTCATATAATGGTAAAGGTCGGTTACCAACCAACGACATATCCCCAATAAATACATTAATCAATTGAGGTAATTCGTCAATGCTGGTCCTTCTTAAAAAAGCGCCTAATCTTGTAATTCTTGGATCATCCTTAAACTTAACAAAGGCAGCCTTACCATTTTTCTTGTTAGACTCATTAGAATACTGATTGAGATCGGATATAGAAGCAATCATCTGATCAGCATCGCTCCTCATTGATCTGAACTTATAAAAATCGAAGATTTTATAACCAGCTCCTACCCTTTTGCTTCTATAGATTGCTTCTCCTTTTGACTCTAACTTTATCAAAATAGCCACAATAACAAACACGGGCATCAAGAATAACAAAGCAGTTCCTGAGGCCAGTACATCAAAAACTCTTTTTGTTAATGGAGTTTGATATTCTACGTCCATCTGTTGCGACAACTCCAGAAGTTTAGGTTTGATCAGTTTAAATTTGATCAAAAAATTAAGGCGTTCATAGAAATCCTCAACAGGAAAAGGATAAGTATAATAATCGTTTACCTGTAGCTTCAAAGCACGACTTCTCCATTCCTTATTTTCCTTTACCCCCAATAAAACAATAACCAATCCATGAAGTAAAGGGTTATTCTTGATGTAGGATACCTGAGTAAAACAATCCTTATTATCATCAACTTCTATTAAGATAATATCAGGCAGACTTAACAGCGAACGATTATCCAGGTAACGCTTAAAATCATCCGCATTATCCAGGTGCTCTATGTTGAAGTTAGATTCAAAATCTTCAAATACAACATTCTTAAGAAGCTTGCCGAAGTACACAATCTTTGCATTTATCTCAGGTCGATTCATAGTTGCTGTGATCATTATGAAAGAAGTTGAGTTATGTGAGATTTTAAAATTGTGGGATTGAATGGTTTTTCGAGAAAACTATCAATTTTAAATGACATTTCCTTCACTTTATCTTCTAAGTCGTCTGCTCCGGACAACAGGATAACTGGTGTATTTCTATAAAAACCACTTATTTTAAGATTCTTTATCAATGTACTTCCGTCAAAGTAAGGCATCATCAAATCAGATATAATTAAATCAGGATCATTTCCTTCTTCCAACCAGGCTATTGCCTCTATCCCACTTGTCTTAATAACTAATGTATATTCAGAAGAAAGTATGAAATTCAACAACTTAAGTATGCTAGGTTCATCATCAACAACTAATATCGTTTTTTTATTATCTTCCTTACTCTCCATGGTACATTAAGCGATTTAACCTGCTTGTCTATTAATATTAATTCAAACTTAAACAAATAATTTCAACTACTTCTTTATTAAAATGACTTTTATTTCAACAACTTAAGTTAAGTGTAAAAATAACAATTTGCTCTAAAAACCAAAATCCATATCAAATATTTTAACACACCAATTCCATTGCAACACATACATGCATTGCTTATAAAGCAGAATTCGATAATTACTTAGCATTGATCCTAAAAGAACCCTTGCGGATCTCACCCTCTAAACAAGTGCTGAGCTCATTAGACACCACTCTTCCAAATGAATCAATTATCATTAAGCGGATTCCCTGCGCTTCCAGAGATTTAAGTTGTGTAGTCAAATTAAAATCCGTCAGGTAAAAAAATGATATATCCTCGCTACCATTTTTTATAGCAACGTTATAATCTTTACCTTGAACAGAATAGTTCAACTGACAATCACTACATTCAACTCTTAACACCCCTTTATTATTGAAAACGACTCCTGATAGGTCATTTGTCAGGGACTCTTTCTTGCAACTGGCGAAAGATAAAATAAGAAGAATCAATAGGGTTGAGATTTTCATTTTTATTACGTTACTACTCAGTCTAAGTGAAAAAACCAGGCCATTTTACTTTTAAAATAATTAAATACGTAAAAACACATAAAATTACGATTCAACATAGCTTATACTCAAACAAATACCACAAAGTAAAAAGTATTCAAGAAAGAACAAGCCCCTATCAACACCGACAGTCACCCCTTAAAAATACCCAAATCGGGGATTTTTCTCAACAATACAATCATTAATCACTCCCAAATATTTCTGCAAATAATCTTTTGACGTATATATTAAACCAGTGCACATCCCCAAATAATGCCTCCAATTGCTATTTAATTATTAAACACGCCATTAAAATACTTTTTGTGATTTTTGTTTGCGCATTTTATCTATAAATAACTATTTTTACTCTGTTGTTAAAACAGTTTATCGGCAGCCATTTTCATATGAAATATACACCTCTTCCCGAAAATGAAAAAGAGCGATTAAAAGTGTTACACAATTCTCAGATTTTTGACGCCGTATATGAAGCTCATTTTGAACGAATCACAGAGTTAACATCATCAATATGTGAAACAAGCTTTGCGTTCATAACATTGCTGGATCAAAACAAACAGTGGTACAGATCAAATAAAATCATTACTACCGAAGAAATCCCTGTTGAAAATCATTTTTATCAACAAACAATAAAAGGAACTGGCCTGCTGGAAGTACTTAACGCTTCAAATGACAACAACTTTAAAACAGAACGAAATCATCAGTATATTAAAATTATATACTATGCTGGCGTCCCTCTGGTTGATTCCAGCGGCATTACAATAGGAACACTATCGGTATTTGACACGAAACCAGGAAAAGAACTGACCTTAAAACAGAAGAAACTATTGGAGCTGCTCTCTCAGGAAGTAGTCTCATTGGTTGGTGATATTAAAGTTAAAAAGGAATTAAGTCATTTTCAAAAGCTCTATAAGCTATCGAATGATTTAATTTGCGAGGCAGATATTAATGGAGCCTTAAAAAGGATAAATCCCGCATTTACAACCCTTTTAGGGTGGTCAGATGAAGACCTGCTAAATAACTCCTTTTATAACTTCATTCATCCTTACGATTTACAGCCTACAAACGATGAGTTTAAAAAGTTAGCCCTTGGCAAAGGTACTGTAGCCTTTATCAATCGTGTTAAAACAAAAAAAGGCGAATATAGAACGTTACAATGGAACGCCATATCGGAAACCGATTCACATAAGATCCTGGCCATTGGAAGAGATATTACTAAAGAAAAAAATCTTCAGCAAAAAATACTCACGAGTGAAAGTAAATTAAAATCACTAGTAGAGAACGTCCGGGGGTTTATGTTTACACATGATCTATCCGGCAATTTTCTATTTATAAATAACAACGGTATTCAGCATTTAGGTTTCACAAAGGCCGAAATGCAAAGTATGAATTTACTTGACCTCATCCCCGAGGTATACCATACNTCCTTTAGTGAATACCTCCAAAAAATCAAACTTAANGGGAAAGCTGAAGGTTTAATGACGACCAAAGATAAAAAGGGTAATCATAANGTGTGGATTTATAATAATACGCTNGACAATACAACTTCCAACAAGCCTTATGTGATCTGNAATGCNATCGATATAACGGAAACACATAATTTCATTCGTGATTTAAAAAATAGAAATAAAAAACTCAAGCAAGCAAATAACATTGCACGCCTCGGGACCTGGGAATTAGACCTGTCAGCTCAAAAGCTTATCTGGTCAGACATTACGCGGGAAATATTTGAAGTTGATGCTTATTTTGAACCTAATCCTGAAACTGAACTCTCCTTCTATAAAACAGGAAAGAGTAGAGATAGCCGTTTTAGCGCATTAAATGCCGCAGTGCTTCATGGAACCAATTGGAATCTTGAACTGGAATTAACTACGGCAAAGGGTAATAATCTTTTTATACGATCAATAGGCATCCCGGAAATTCATGAAGGCAGGTGTACTAAAATAATTGGCACCGTTCAGGACATTACCAAAATTAAAGAAATGGAAGCCAGTCTCATTTCTGCTAAAGAAGATGCTGAGCATGCCAATAAAGCAAAATCAGAGTTTCTGGCAAACATGAGTCACGAAATTCGTACTCCATTGAATGGTATTATAGGTTTTACGGATCTGTTGATCAAAACTCAGCTCAATGAAACCCAACAGCAATACCTATCCATAGTTGCCCAATCCGGGAATGCCTTGCTTAATACAATTAATGACATCCTGGATTTCTCTAAGATTGAAGCAGGGAAACTGGAAATGAACCGGTCTAAATTCAATCTTTATGAAATGACCGCAGAATCTGCAGATGTTATAAAATATCAGGTCCAAAGTAAAGGCCTGGAAATGCTCCTGAATATTTCTACTGATTTACCTAAGTATATTTGGGCTGATGAACTGCGACTCAAACAAATTCTTATCAATCTGTTAGGCAATGCGGTGAAGTTTACGGAAAAAGGCGAGATTGAGTTAAAGGTAGAAGCCCTGACTAATCCGGAATTACAGGAGATTAAGTTCCGCTTTTCAGTAAGAGATACGGGTATAGGGATAAACCCAGACAAAAAGCTCAAAATATTTGATGCTTTTTCGCAGGAAGACGCCTCAACAACAAAAAGGTACGGAGGAACGGGATTAGGTCTCACCATATCAAACAAGCTACTAGGACTGATGAACAGCAAGCTCCAGGTAGAAAGTACCCGGGGAAAAGGAAGTACCTTTTACTTTGAAATATTGCTTCAATCGGAATCTGGCGAACACGCAAATGTTCAGAATCTTGATGCAATAAAAAGGGTACTTATTGTAGATGACAACACGAATAACAGACTGATCATCAATAAAATGCTTTCTTTGAAGCAAATCAATTCTGTAGAAGCTAAAAATGGTGAAGAAGCAATTAAGCTGATCTCAAATGGTGAGAAGTTTGATGTCATATTGATGGATTATCATATGCCTGATTTAGACGGTCTTGAAACGATAAAAAAAATAAGAGAAATATTAAAAGACACGGCAAAGAATCAACCGATTGTATTATTACACAGCTCTTCAGATGAAAAAATCATTAAAACCTGTGAAAGTCTCCATGTACACCATCGGTTATTAAAGCCAATCAAGCTTAAAGATATGTACAATACGTTGTTTCAGGTAATTTCTAAAAAACCTGAAAAACATGGAAGTGCATTAAAAGAACCTGAACGGATAGATGATCCAATTCAAGTATTGATAGCTGAAGATAATGCGGTAAACATGTTATTGGCAAAGACTATCGTGAGAAGAATTGCGCCGAACGCAACCATATTTGAAGCAAAAAATGGTTTAGAAGCATTTGAGCTCTATAAAAATACGGCAATTGATATTATCCTTATGGACATTCAGATGCCTGAAATGAATGGCTACGAAGCAACAAAGAAAATAAGATTAACCAACCACCAGGCTCATGTACCAATTATAGCCCTTACTGCCGGGAATGTAAAAGGAGAAAAGGAAAAATGCTTTGCCGCAGGAATGGATGATTTCATCTCAAAACCGGTGGTAGCTCACACCATTGCACTTTCGTTGAAGAAATGGTTAAAAAATCCAAAAGAGAACCCACACAATAACTTACCGGTATCTACTTCAGAAGATGCCGATTACCACTTTAATATTGAGTTGCTAAAAGAGTATGTTGGAGATGATGCCCGCGTGCTTACAAAAGTCTTATCTTTATTAAGAACGGAACTCATGAATTTCTCTAAAGAATTCAAAGAACACACCGTAAATAAAGATTTAGCTAAAATCCAGGAGTTGGGTCATAAAATGTACGATACTTCAATCGTATCCGGTTTAACCGGACTGGCGGTTATAGCTAAGAAAATAGGCTCACTCATGACTTACAATGATGCGGAAATAAACGATTTATTATCATCCACCAGACAGGAGATAAAAATCGCGATTGGTTTAATAATCAAATGATCCTGTTATTTGTTTTTACCTTTGGTTAATTAAGCCCCCTTTCAATTTGAACTTTAACCACATCGTATATCAAAATATCGCATTCAGAGGAGGTCTGTCATTGTTGCTTATTCTTATGGCTGGAATACAATATACTTTTGGCCAAACAAAGCCGGCTATTGATCCGCTAAGAAAAGATACCGTTAGCAAACAATATGATGTTGGGGACTTATTTAATAGCATTTTCCATCCAAAAAGAAAAACAACAGAACCTGGTAAAAAGTCGGCAGTTACCATCATACCCAATGTAGCATATAATCCCAGCATCGGTGCACAGATCGGTATAAAAGCGGTGGCAGGTAAAGTATTAGGTAAAGACAAAAACACACTGATGTCCATTGCCGCAACCTCGGCTTCCATAACAACCAAAGGTATCATCTACTTTTACCTCAACCATAATGTCTATACACCGGGTAATAAATGGAACCTTCAGGGCAGCATGGTAGCAGCAAGAACTGTTGTGCCTGATTTTGGACTGGGTATTGGGAATGCTGCGACAGAAAGTGAAGCAGACTTAGTACTTTCAAATCCTGATCGTAAAGGCTATGTATTGAAAGCCGAATATTACAACTTCAGAGAAAAAATATACAAGCAGGTTCTCCCAAGCGTATTTGTTGGTGCCGGAGTATCTTTTGATATCAGGAGGAATATTAAAGTTAGCGGAGACAATGAATTAACACCTTATAATATTTACAGCGATCGATATGGTTTTGACCGGGAGCAATATCAATCTAACGGTTTACTTTTAAATGTGCAATATACCACGCGCGACAATCAGAATCGTGCTTACAAGGGAATTTATGCCGATGCAGGTATCCGTGTAAATCAAACGTGGATGGGAAGTACAAAAAGCGCGGTACAAATTACTACTGATTTCAGAAAATACTGGAGTCTGTCTGAACTAAACCCAGAACATATCATCGCCTTTTGGAACTGGGGGTCTTATCTGCTGAGTGGTGCTCTGCCCTATCTTGAACTGCCCGGCACTGGAAGAGACACTTACTATCGTAGCGGAAGAGGTTATACAGTTACCTACTTTAAAGGGCCTCAATATTTTTATTCGGAAGTTGAATATCGATTTCCTATCCTCAGAAACAACTTTCTTAGCGGTGTAACCTTCTTTAATATACAAAGCACCAACGATGAATTGGGTACTAAGCTGTTTAAAAAATGGCAACCAGCTGGAGGCGCAGGTTTACGTGTACTTTTCAATAAAGCTACCCGCACCAATCTATGTCTGGATTACGCCTTTGGAAATTATGGTTCAAAAGGGTTGTTCCTCGGATTAACGGAAGCATTTTAGGCCCTAATCTTAGGATCAACTAGCTCTGTTCAACGACAATTGAATATATATAGGAACATGATCCGAAATTTGTCGTGCTGATTTTAGGTCTACAAAATCCTCATAAAAATGAATGATACCGGAACTTACAACACCTAAGGATTCAGCGTTAAAATAAAAGTTATCATACTCAGAAGCCAGACTTAACCCATTAACACTTCGCATCTTTAACGAAGTCTTTTGTCCCACCAATGCAGACACATAACCCATTTTCCTTAAAGGATTAAAAACACTATGCGACTGAGGAAGGTTAAAATCGCCGCAAAATATCAGGTTGTCGTTTGGATATAGTGCCGGTAGAGATCTAAAATGTTTGATTTCTGTTTCAGGTTGCTTCGATTTAGTTATAGCATGAAAACTTGCCAGTGTAAACGACTTCTGTCCAATTACAAACCTGCAATAATAAGGTTCCCGGTCTATGTGTTCAGCGTATGTAGCCTCAAGCCAGGCATCGCTGTACTTTCTAACTTTAGCGGTCTTCCATAAATAAGCGTACCGTTCAGCTTTGAATGGGGTTCCGGATGTTGGATCGCTAATCACGTAATCCCACTTACTTCCCATACGGTTTAGTTCATCCGCCAACCGGGCTACCGCCTGAGTACCCCCATAACCTGCAACCACTTCCTGGATAGCAATGATGTCAAAACCTTTTACAACTTTAGCGATGTAGTTCAACTCTGCGTCATTTTTTGATCTACCAAAATTCTGTAGGTTCCAGGAACAAATGCTTACATTTTGGCCGTAAACAGAAAAACTTAAAAATACGAGGAACAGGATAAAATACTTTCTCAAAATAGGGATCGGAATAAAAAATACGGTAAAATATGTCCAACTATGCTCTAGAGAACATGCGGTTAAAGGACTGCATAAAGACTTTATAGTCTTCACGGGAGATTACTAATGAAGTCTGGAAAAGATTAACTGGCTCATTGTTGTCATCAAGTGACTCAAAATTAACTTTCACACCATCACTTCCAGCCCTGAAATCTTCGTTAAATGGAATCACATTGATGTTATTATTTACTTTAGTAGTCCTTATCGGTAGCTTGATGGGACCGTAATGTAGCTGATGGCTGATGGCGTCTCTATTTATACTAATGATTTCTGAGCCATATAAATTCCATATTGAATACCTTAAAAACAAGATTTCAAAAGCTACGATGAACAATACAATTACACCTATTCCACCAAAGGTAAACAACAGGATAATAGCTATAATTAAGGTATTTAATAGATACAATGAGAGTTTTAAGGCCAGGGATGGTTTAACTGTTATTATAGCAGACAGGCTTTCCCCTTCATAATTTACCTTAAAATTCCCTGGTTTCATATTTATTAAATTAACTGATTATTTTTTCGGTCAAAGCTAATAAATCCTTTTAGAATACCCGGTGCCGGCAGCTACAATTGTTTTTCCTACCAG
>Ga0065714_10064742_pt1 | contig 20511 bp, 28 predicted proteins | sample MisRhiReplicate2_FD_59101 | JGI IMG/M metagenome (GOLD analysis project Ga0065714, IMG submission 59101) | Miscanthus rhizosphere microbial communities from Kellogg Biological Station, MSU, sample Rhizosphere Soil Replicate 2: eDNA_1 v2... | ecosystem: Host-associated > Plants > Roots >...
CCGGCGCCGGGGCTTCCATGCTCGGCGTGGCCGGCGGCGGCGCTGCGGCTCTCCTGTACTCCAGCAGCCTCAACGTCGGCGAGGACACCGACCTGCTTAACAACCGCCTGAAGAAAGGCGGCGGTGAGGCGGTTGCTGCGGTCGTCGACTACTTCATGTCGAAAGGCTGGACCCAGGACCAGGCTGAAGGGATTGCGGCCAACCTGGAGCAGGAAAGCGGGTTCAAGGCGAACGCATCAGGTGACGGCGGCCAGGCCTACGGTCTCGCCCAGTGGCACCCGGACCGGCAAGCGGAGTTCGCCAAGCAGTACGGCAAGGACATCCGCAACTCTACCGGCGCCGAGCAGCTTGAGTTCATCCAACACGAACTCACCAAGGGCAATGAGCGCGCTGCCGGCAAGAGCCTGCGCACTGCCACCAGTTCCTACGACGCTGCAGCAATCGTGTCTCGAGAATATGAGCGCCCAGGCGTGGATTCCGCAGCAAGGTCGCGCGAGGCTGCGAGTCGCGGTGAGCGTGCTTCCGGCTACACCGACAACCGCGTGTATCACATCAATGGCGCGGACACTGAAAAGGTCAAGCAGGTGCTCAACGAGCAAATGGGCATGATGACCGAGCAGACCATGCAGGATTTCAAGAGCCCTGAACTATGAGCCTGATGAGCATCTTCACCAAGACGTTGCCAAAGATCGGGCCGCTGGAGTTCGACGCAAAGCTCGAAGGCATCACCAGCAAGGCGATCAGCCTGACGCAGTATCCGGTCGAGTTCGGCGCAAACACAAACGACCACGCCATCCTCCTGCCCAATCGCTACCTGCTGACTGGCGCCGTGTCCAACAGCCCTCTTGGCCTTGGCCTGGATGACATCGGGATGATGGGCGCCGGCGCGCTGGCAACGGTCGTGGGCGGGGTTGGCGGAGCGGCGATCAGTGCTGTGTCCGCTTATCTTCTATCCGGCGGCGACGACACCAGGGCCTCCACGGCCTGGGCGTCACTGACCGCGCTCCTGGAGGCACGCGCCAAGTTCGACCTGGACACCGGCAAGGAGATCATGCGCGACATGCTGCTCGTCCGCCTGGATGAGCGCACACAGCCTGAGAACGAGGATGGTCTGGTGTTCATCGCCGAGCTTCAGCAAGTTCGAATCGTGCGTTCCACGGTTGGCCGCGGGGTTACATCGGCGGACCAGCTCATGCAGAACGATACCGTGTCCACCCAAGGCGCGCCGATGGTCTCCACCGGTGATGCGGCAGTAGAGGTAATGCCATGAGCCGTTACAGCGTAGCCGTACAGGCACTTCCGGCCCAGACCTTCACCGCGCGCCTTGGGAAAAACACCGTGACGATTGAGCTGCAGTGGATGGCAAGGTTCGAGGTGTTCCGCGTGAACATCCTGACCGCCTTGGGCGCGCCTCTCACGATGGGTCGGTTCCTTCTGCCAAATGTCAACCTTCTGGCCGGGCTTTACCCGCCGCCGGCAGTTGCCTACGGGTCGCTGGTCCTGGAGGGCGACCTTGCCACGCCTGAGAACCTGGGCATTGACAACGTTTTGGTGTGGTCCGATGAGTGATGAAATCTTCCTGCGCAGCTACCGGCTCAAGCTGGGGCGCGATACCGGCACTCGCATTTACCAGATGCGGGTTGGTGAGATTGTTCCCGGAGATAACGACGGCCTGCGCATCACGTTTCAGGCCACCCACTTCGCTGGCGGCGCGTTCAGCGTGGCCGAGATCACCATCTACAACGTATCGCTCCAGGCTCAACGGCAAATGCTCGGCGACGGAATCAGCAAGCGCTACCAGTTCATTTCTCTTGAGGCTGGCTACGGTGACCTGTTCGGCGCGGTCTTTGTCGGGCAGATCGTCAACGTGCAGCGGCACCTGGAAGACGGCGGCGCCACCAAGGGTATCCGCTTCTTCTGCAAATCCTCCGCCAAGGAGCGCGATCAGAACCTGATAAACCTGACGCTTTCGCCGGAAACCGACCCCGTCCAGATCATCGAGGAATGCGCTTCGGTATTCGGTGCCGAGATCCAGTTCTACGGGGATTTCTCGGAATTGAAGCGCCGGTCTCGCGGAACGGTTTTGCAGGGCAGCCCCACCGCCTGCATGAACGAACTGGGCGAGACCTTCGCCTTCGACTGGATGGTCGAGAATGGCGCGATCAAGATCATCAAGCGCGACTTCGCACTGGATAACCAGGTCTACGTCATCAGCGCCGGCACCGGGATGATCGGCTCCCCGGTGGTCAGCGACACCGAGGTCGGCATCCGCTACACCCTGAACCCCAAGATAAAGCTGGGCGACACGATCAAGCTCGAGTCCATGGCGCCGCGCTTCGAGTTCTCCGGGGCGTTCTTCTACGACGTGCCACGCACGATCGGTGAGGGCTACTACAAGGTCAACTCGCTGGTCTTCGCTGGTGACTCCCACGGGGATCAGTGGGAAAGCCAGATCAGCTGTCTGCGCCTCAGCGCGGCGGCCCAGGCCGGTATTTCACAAAGGGCAACCCGATGAGTGATCCGCTCTCCTCAAGAACGCAGGCCGAGTACTCCAAGATGCTGGCCGGGATATTCGGCGAGTACCTGAAGGACAACATGCGCACCAGCGTCCCTGGACACGTCCTCAGCTTCGATCCCGCAACACAGATGGCAGAGGTGCAAATCGGCCTGATGCTGGAGGACAGGCTCGGCAACAAAGAACCTCGCCGGCCAATCATCCATGTCCCGGTTCAGTTCTGGGGCGCCGCCGGCGGCACGCTGGAATGCCGGGTTGCCAGCAATACCGAGGGCGTTTTGTTCTTCTCCCAGGAATGCATCGACTCCTGGGTCGACCAGGGCGGTGTGGCGGTGAAGTCGGAGCCGCGGAGGTTCTCGATCAATGACGCCTACTTCATCCCGGGCGTGCGTTCGATCCCTGGCGCGATCGCTGATTTCTCCAACGACGGCATCCGCCTGCGCAGCAATGACGGCTCGGCCTATTTCTGGATTCACGACGACAAGTCGCTGGAAATCGGCGGCGTCGCGCTGAACGTGAAGTGCCCCGCAAACTTTGAACAGGCCGTCACTACCATGACCACCATCCACAACCAGGGCGTGAGCATTGGGCTGGAGCACGGGCACATAGGTGTGGAGGCTGGCGACGACATATCAGGACCGGTGAACCCATGACGGTACGAAAGCTTGACGAAAATGGCGACCTGGCCCTTGGCCCGCAAGAGTTCCTGACGGGCTACACGGCCGAGGAAGTGGCCCAAAACGTGATAACGAGGCTCAAGTTCTTCCTCGGCGAGTGGTTCCTCGACACCACTGACGGTACCGACTGGTTCGGCAGCGTGCTGGGCAAAGGGTCTGTATTGGCGTCGCGCGAGTCAGTCATTCGTCGTCGAATCCTGCTTACCCCCGGGTGCGCCGGCATGACGGCCTTCAGCCTGACCACGGACATCGCCACGCGCGAGCTCACCGTGAACGCGTCAATCGTCAGCACTTCTGGCGATAGCATCGAAATCAACTACGTCCAGGCGATCGTCTAATGGCACAAATCACTGATCAAGGCATCACCGGCCGCTCGTTGAACGAATACCTGGCCGATATCGAGGAAAAAACGCTCGCGATTGATCCCGAGTGGAATATCGACGCAGACAGCCCGGACGGCCAGCGCATCGGTATCGAAGCCGAGCTGCTCACCAACCTGGACGAAGCGGTGGTTGCGGCGTATCGCAGCAAGGACCCGGACAGCGCAACTGGTGAGGCGCTACGCAACATCGGAAAAATCTCAGGCATACCGATCCGCGACGCCACCTACTCGGTCGCTCCGATCACTGTTACAGGCCAAACCAGCGCTACTATCCAGGCAGGATCCCAGGTCCGCAGCCGGATCGACAACACCCTCTGGCTGACAACGGCAACGATCGTTATCGGCATCGGGCAGACCGCGAACGGCTTTGTTACCTGCACCACGTCAGGCCGGGTCCTGGCCTCACCTGGCGAGCTAACCATCATCGGCACGCCTATCAGTGGCTGGGCGTCTGTCACCAACGGCGAGGCTGCGGCCGGGGTCCCGGCGGAGAGCGACGAGGACTTCAGGATCCGCAGGGCTGACGGGGTTTCCCGGGCCGGCAGCAATATGCGCGACAACATGCGCGCGAACATCGCAAGCGTGTCCGGGGTTACCGATGTCAAGGTCCTGGAAAACAGTAGCGTCTCGCCTTTCGACTCGGACGGCGTGCCCTACACCGGGATCGCCGTGATTGTGAACGGCGGGTCGGATGCCGACATCGGCCTGGCCATGTACCAGAAGCACAATCCAGGCACACCGATGCTGCCGCGCTACGACGCAAAGACTGACACCTGGGTCGATGCGCCTGGCGCCAATGGCGTGAAGGTCGATGTGGTATCTCCCGTCACCGGGAACAAGAGCGTGATGACCTTTCAACGCGCCACCGGGCTTCCCATTTTCGCGGAAATCACGATTCAAAAAGAGGGCGATCTTCCGTCGAACATCGAAGACCTCGTGAGGGAAGCTGTTATTGCTGACTCGACGCGCAGCCTCTTCAGTGGCGAGACAACCACCGGCTTCAATCGTGGCGGCTATGACATTGGCGAGAAGGTGCCGCCCGGGCGTCTGTACACACCCGTCAACAAGGTGCTCGGCCTGTATGGCGACAGCTACATCACCGCGCTGACGATTGGCCTTACCGCTCTGGCTCAGGGTCTGACGCCGATCCAGCCGACCATTTCACAAATCGCCACCTTCGACGCCGAGAACATCGCCATAACGGTGCTTCCATGATCATGGACCACGTAGAGCGCGCCAAGTCGCGCATCATCAATGAGTACCGCGATAAGCAGCGAATGGTTCGATGGCTGACCATAACGCCAGAGATTGCCAATGAGCATCTAGAGGGCGCTCTTGACCAGGTCTATGGAAGCTACGACGTGGACACCGTATCCGGCGAAATGCTGGATGTGATTGGTCGAATTGTTGGTGTTGCACGGCCAATACTGCGCGATGCCGAGTTCGATGTTTTCGGGTATGCGGGGAATGACAGCTACACCAACTACAACATCGCTCCATATATCGGAGACGGCGAAGCAATTGATGCACCGTTAAATAATGGTCTCTACCGGAAGCTGATCAAGGCGAAGATCGCCAGGAACATCAGTGACGGTACGGCCGACAGCATCATCCAGCTCCTGGAGATCATTATTGGAGTAAAGGTCACGGCACTGGTCAGCAACGGCGACAAGTCGTTTGATATCGGTGTCGCCTCGGAACTGGATAACACCACGCTGTACCTGGTCGAGAATTTCGACATCATTCCTCGTCCGCAAGGCACCAGGATCGGCGAGATTTTCGTCCTGCCGATCAATATCGACGAAATCGAAGCCTCCTCCTCGCACATCTACGAATACGCGAACTTCACCCTTCCTGGAGATGTAGCCTGATGGCAAGACAGCCCTTCAATACGCGCTGGGCTCAAGGTGTTGAGTCCGAAGACAACCTGAATTCATTCAAGGCTCCTGGCGACGTGCGAATCAACACCGGCTGGGAGGGCGGACAAGATAAGGACGCTCCACCGGCTGGCCAGGAAAACTGGTGGCATAACCGCGTAGATACCGCTCTACAGGGCGTTGAGCGGAATGGCGTTATGTTCTGGCACCCTCAGGCAATTTACGGCCTGGGTGCACCTACCTATGGCTCTGACGGGAACTACTACGAGAGCCTACAAATCGAAAACACCGGAAACGATCCTGTATCGACGATCGGGTTCTGGCGCTATCGCGGAGCATCTTTTTTTTCTGGGCATGAGCCTGGCGATTTGAAGATGGTAGCCCACAACAACATCCCCTCGTCAGGATGGCTGAAGTGTAATGGCGCGGTTCTTTTGCGATCGTCGTACCAGTTACTTTTTTCTGCGATCGGAACGACCCATAACATCGGCGGGGAAACAAATCTCCAGTTCCGGCTTCCTGACTACCGCGGCGAGTTTATGCGAGGTTTTGACGATGGCCGGGGGATTGATCCAGGCCGGGCATTTGGTTCATATCAAAAAGGCTCCCTGACTGCTTATGACCCAACGGTAGCCACGCCAGCGCTCTCTTCACTGCACACCACCGCCGCTGACTCATCGATACGCAATGATGTTGGCTTGGATTCGCCCGTAATATCTGAGTACCCGGTAGCCGATGTGGTTACCGGAACTCCAACGCAAATCTACACGATTGCCTCCGCGGCAGGCGTGTCTAGGCCCAGAAACAAAACAGTGAACTACTGGATTAAATACTGATGAGTATTCAAGTTGGAAGCGGCCAGCGGGTTGTTTTTCAGACTGACGTAAATGGTTTTTACGTTGGCGAGGCAGTGGCTGATCCGGACCCGCAGAACGAAGGTAATTGGCTGATCCCGGCCGGATGCGTTGAGGCAAAGCCTCCGGCCATACCGCGCGGCAAAAGCGCACAGTGGGTCGGCTACAAGTGGAAGCTCATTGATATGTAGGTGAATTATGGAACGCAAGCGCAAGCGTCACTTCAGCGACAAGATGGAAAAGTTCTGTCTTGCCTATGTCGAGACAGCCAACGCCGCCGAGTCCTATCGAATCGCCTACAACACGGAAAACATGGCCACGGCCACCATTGGCCGCGAAGGCTACAACACTCTGCAGAAGCCCCAGGTTCAAGCCAGGCTCGAAGAATTAAGGAAGCAGGTCATGGAGCGTCACGAAATCACCGTCGACACTCTTCTGGCCGAGCTGGAAGAGGCGCGCTTGCTGGGAAAGGAAACCGGCAAGGCTTCGGCAATGGTTACCGCGTCCATGGGCAAAGCAAAGCTTCTGGGCCTGGATAGACAGATTGTTGAGCTCACAGGCAAGGACGGGGCGCCGATTGAAACCAATTCGACGGTAACGGTTGACCAGAAGGCCTTGAACTCCGTGCTGGGCTGTCTATGAGCAAGCTGCTCGATTGGGATGTAATGAGCAGCGCAGAACGACAAGCAGCAAAACTAATTAGCGAGCACTCACCGCTGTCGTTCATGCGCGTCTTTTTCCAGTTGAACCAGGGCATGAAGATGCTCTGCAACTGGCACCACCGCTACATGGACCACACGGCCTTGAGGGTGTTGTCTGGCGAATTGAAGAATGTCGTGTTCAACATGCCGCCAGGCGGCACTAAGACTGAATTCTGGTCGATCCACGTGCCTTCATACGCCATGACCATGTACGACCGGACGCGCACGCTTAACGTCTCCTACTCCAAGGCCTTGGTCGAAGAGAACTCGAACCGCATCAAGTCGATCATCACCAGTGATGAGTATCAGGATTTGTGGCCGTGCGACTTGGGAAAGGCCGACGTGGCCAACTGGGTCATCACCGATGAACGCGGGCGCAACAAGCACCAGATCTTCAGCCGTTCCACCGGCGGGCAGATTACCGGCGTGCGTGGCGGCTATATCTCTGAAGGCTTCACCGGCTTCATCAACCTGGATGACCCGGAGAAGGCCGACAGCGCCTTCAGCGCAACCATGCGGGCGAAGGCTCAGCGCATCATCACCAACACCCTGCGCAGCCGGCGGGCCTCACCAGACACCCCCGTCATCTGCACGCAGCAGCGCCTGCACACGGATGACGTGTCGGGTTTCCTGCTAAAGGGCGGCATGGGGCTGGACTTCGCGCACATCAAGGTGCCTGCCCTGGTCACGCGCGACTACATCGCCAGTTTGCCGGACGAGATCCGCGAACACGCCGAGCGTGATGTCTTTTCGGGTCCGTCAATCGTCCGTGGCGGCGTTGAATACTGGTCCTACTGGCCCGCCAAGGAAACCGTTGAGGACCTGATGGCGCTGTGGGATCGCGACCCCTACACCATGGTCAGCCAGTACCAGCAAGAGCCGGTAGCCCTGACAGGCGGCATGATCGACGCCGACTGGTTCAAGACCTACGAGCAGCTTCCCTTCCTGGTCTGGCGCGGCGTGTACGTCGACACCGCACAGAAAACCGGCGAGCAGCATGACTTTTCCGTTTTCAATCACTGCGGCCTGGGCGTAGACGGAAATCTATACCTTATCGATGTACATCGCGGCAAATGGGACGCAGGCGATCTTGAGGCTGAAGCCCTGCGCGTGTGGCAAAAGTGGAAGGATTGGGACCAGTTCCGTCCGGCTGCCCTTCGATACATGCGCGTCGAGGACAAATCATCGGGAACCGGCCTGATCCAGACGATCAGCAAGAAGGGCGCGATACCGATCGAGCCTCAGCCGCGCGGCCCGGCGGCCAACAAGGTAACCCGCTGCATGGATGCTGTTCCGTGGCTCAAGTCGGGCCGGGTATTCGTGCCGGCCATTTACGACGATCAAGGCCGCAAGATCGAGCACGTCAAGGACCACCGTGGCGAGATTGTTGCTTCCACGGACTGGGTAACACCGTTTCTCACCGAGGCATCGGCCTTCACCGCCGACGATACCCACGACTTCGACGACCAGGTGGACACCCTGTTCGACGCGGTCGCCGACATGCTCATCAACGGTAACGGCGACTTCTTCTCCGGCAACTGGCTTTAACCCTACCCCCTGACACGCCCCAACTTTCGTTGGCCGAATCCGGCTGCGCTCATTAAACACGCCCCAAGGAAACGATATGACCGACCAGACTCAGCGACTTGAGATCGCCACGGTTCGCGCAGAGATCGGCAGCAACATCACCTACCGATTCAATAATGACGCTATCGATGCGGGTGGAATCCCAACCGAATCAGGCGATATCAAAAACCTGAAGTTGATCATCAAGGAGATCGAGGACAAGGCCAGCGTCTCCACCTCTATCTATCCAGACGTGACAGAAGGACTTGCCGCTACCGAAGAGGGTGGCATGTTTCTCGTTCAGTCCGCCGAGGATGACGAGATCTATGTAGTATGGCGGAAAGTTGGCGGCGCAGCGGTAGACACCGGAAAGCGCGCATTGTCGTCACAGGCCGCAGAGAACGCCGTTGACGCAGCCCAGGCCAGCGCTGAGGCTTCTGCCGCTTCTGCGATCGCCGCTCAATCCGCAGCAGCCACTGCCGCGGCCGACTTCCAGACGATATTCGAGGCTGATCAAACTGCCCGCGAGATTGAGTTCAATGACTTCATGAACTCGCTCGGCTTTGAGTCCATTTATCTGGTCTATGGCGCCAGCGTTGTGGTTGAGCGACAGACGCAACTGGTACAGCGTGATGGTGCGCTATATCGGGTTATCAACGCTTCGGACATCCCTCTTACGCTGACCGGGACCTGGGCGACTGACGCGCCTAAGCTTGAGGATGTGGGTGATGTGATATTGCGGCAGGAGCTCGCAAATGGAACCGAGGGCCTGGTTGATTCGGCGGTGGTTGGGTATCGCTCAAGGCACGTTGATGATCGTTTGGACGATCAGGTATTTGTGACCGATTACGGTGCGATCGGTGATGGTATTGCGGACGACACTTCGGCTGTGATGGCGGCTTGGACTGCCGCGACGCTTCAAGGTAAAACGCTGAACTTCCCTGCAGGTGTGTACAACGGGACATGGGGAAATCTCGCCAGCCCCGGGTTGACTATTCGTTGCCTTGGGAAAGTAGAGCTTCACAATACTGCGCCGGGCGTAGCCCTGACGCTCAGTGCAGGCGCGTCGAACTGGTATAAGTTTCGCATCGAAGGGCAATTGGTTGTTTCCGGAAACGCGGACAGTACGACCGGGGTTGCTATTCAAGGTCTGCATCATTCCCTGATCGACATTGATGTTCGTGATGTTCCAGGCGCTGCTGTTGATCTCAAATTTGGCGTGCTGACAGATTACCGTATAAGAGTGTCGCCGGCTGGGAGGCCTTTTTCCATCACCCCAACGACGGGCCTTGTCGCAAATATCAGAAATGCTGGCGAGTACGTGGCGGACTGCTGGTTCAACTTGATTATCGAGGGGGTATCAGGCGGCGGGGTCGACCTAGTTAACGTGCACGGCAGTGAGCTTGTAGGAACCAGCGAGGGCAATGGATCCTATGGGGTGCGCGAGCAGTCGGAATGTCGTGCAAACACCTTCACGGGTTTTTGGTGCGAGCTTAACGGATCGAATGATTACATCGTTCGATCAGATTCCACCTATATCAATTGTAAGGCTGTTAGCTCTGCGGTTACCAATAACGTAGAGGTTGAAGGTTCTGGAGCAAAATTCATCGGCGGCTATTTGCGCTGCATTAACCTTCAATCGACCAGCTCTTTTACTGATCTCAATGGCGTAGAGCTTGATGCCAACGTTGCGCTCGGAATAAAGGGAACTGGCTCTCACACTCGTCGCAACTGCTCGAAGTCAAATTCAGGAGTCGTCAGCTCTCACTACACGGACATCCTCGGCGGGCTAAACGGATCGGTGACATATGATCCGCCAGCACTTGCTGATGGCGCTGGAGTAACGACGACCGTCGCTGTGAGCGGAGCGGTGCTTGGGGACTATGCGATTGCGTCGTTCAGCAATAGCACAGCAGGGATGGTGGTTACCGCAAACGTCACAGCGAACGACACAGTTACCGTCAGATTCCAAAACGAAACTGGAGGTGCCCTTGACCTGGCAAGCGGAACCCTTCGCGCCAAGGTCTTCAAGTAGAAATATACGCAGGAAGGTGCGGTGGACTGGCCCACCGCACTTTGATGTCCGCGTGGACGCCGGTGGTGAAAGCGACGCTAAACTGGTGTAATCTTGGCGAAATCTCAGGGAGCGGGGCGGTATTTCGTGCTTTTCAACTCATACACATTTATATTTCTATTCCTGCCAATCTGCCTCATCGCCTACTATGCCGTCTTTAGATTTGGACCTCGCGCTCAGGTTTCAGTTTTAGCGATTGCGTCTCTCGTTTTTTATTGTGGATGGGATCTCAGGTATCTCCCGCTTCTACTTGGCTCGGTGTTGTTGAACTTCGTCGCCGGAAGAGCAATCGCTCAGTGCAATAAAAAGTCTAGAATGGCGAAGCTAATCCTTATTTTCGCGATATCCATAAATCTGCTGATTCTTGGGTATTATAAATATGCAGATTTCTTTATACAGAATATAAATGCAGCTTTCGGGGCCGATTTTAATGTTCTGCATATCATCCTGCCCTTAGGTATTTCGTTTTTTACTTTTACCCAGACGGCATTTCTTGTCGATACATATTCTGGAAAGTCAGACGAGCCTAACCTGATTCAGTATCTGGCATTTGTTACTTACTTCCCCCACCTTATCGCCGGTCCAATTCTCCACCACCATGAGACTATTCCTCAGTTTCAGCGAGGGGCAGCCATTAAAGCCTGCTGGATGGCGCCAGGGATAGCAATGTTTGCTATAGGCCTTTTTAAAAAGGTCGTGATTGCAGACACTTTTGGCGCAATTGCTAGGACTATTTTTAACTCTTATGCAAGTGGGGCGCAGACGCTTACTGGAGCCGACGCATGGCTAGGAGCGCTCGCATACACCTTTCAGCTGTATTTTGATTTCTCAGCTTATTGTGATATGGCGGTGGGTGCATCCCTAATGTTCGGTATCTACATCCCGCTTAACTTTAATTCCCCATACAAAGCCGTAAGTATTATTGACTTTTGGCGTAGATGGCATATGACTCTGTCGAGATATCTCAGGGATTATCTGTATATCGCGCTTGGTGGTAATCGTCGCGGAAATTACCGAAGGTATCAAAACCTTATTATCACAATGCTTATAGGCGGGTTGTGGCATGGCGCAGGATGGACCTTCATTATCTGGGGTGGATTGCATGGGCTCTATTTGATCATCAATCACCTTTGGAGAGCTATATCCGGTGGCAACAGAGAGACGGCAGTCGGTAGATGGGCTGGCCGATTGCTGACGTTTCTATGCGTGGTCGTCGCATGGGTGTTCTTCAGGTCAGAGTCAGTATCATCAGCTGTGTCAATGTTGTCCGCTATGGCGTCTGCCCCTCAGTCACTTTCGCCGGCGGTCGCCAAGACAGTATTGGAGATCATGGTTCCCCAGGCACTTATTGATGCAGGATTTCAGGTATCCGCCAGCTATGTGGCTGCTGCGACCATTTTGATAGGGCTCCTCATAGTCTGGGCTTGTAGAAATGCACAGGAGCTGGTGTTTAAAAAATCACCTTGGGATTTCCCCCTTGAGCAAGCTCCAGAGCCGGAAGATTGGACCGCCAGAAAGATGTTGCTTCCCTTGTCGAGCGCGGCCTTTCTTGTTGGGTTGGCGGCATTGATCGCTGCCCCACCAGGTGAATTCCTGTACTTTAATTTTTAAGGGTCAAGCATGTCGCCAAGATCATTTGTATTGAGTTTTTGCGCATTGTCACTGATTACCTTGCTGGCTTATGCGTTCAGCTTTAGTTCGATACTTGGGGCTCCTCTAGCTGCGGAGTACTGGCTACGCGGAACTAGCCTAGTAAAGCTAAAGCTCGCAAGAGACGTTGAGTCTCCGAAGGTATTGTTTGTTGGCGGATCAAGCACCTTATTCAGTATCGATACCGCGCAACTTAGCATGGCGACAGGGAAATCCGCAATCAACATGGGTCTTCATGCCGGGCTGCCTTTGAAGTACCATTTTGATTTCGCTAAGAAGGCGTTAAGGCATGGCGACACTGTTGTGGTAGTTCCGGAGTATGGATACTACCGACGTGATTTGGCCAACACTGAGTGGTTCATAAATCAGGTTCTAGCGTGGGATGGCGAGTATTACAGAAATGCTAGCGCAAAAGAAAAAGCTAAATTTATCATCGATACGCCAGGCATGAAGATTGTAGATGCTGTTCTATCTGACATTTTTAGCAAGCGAATCAGAGAGAAATTCACTTACAGATACCCCGTGACTGAAGATGAGGCGCTTAAAGTATTTCAGGCTGGGTGGAACAATGTTAGGGCCAAAAACGCCCCTGAGAGAAGAGTTTTTCAGTACTATTTTAATAATATTAATGATCACGGCGACATCAATAATACCGTCGGCTCTGATTCTCCGAAAACTAGCGGATACGGCTTGATTGAAGGCTTTGCATTTAATGGTGATGCATTAAGTGAGATTGCTAATTTCAAAGAGTATTGCGATTCTATTGGCGTTAAAATGGTTATGGGTTTTGCTCCGATAATGAACGACGGAGTTGTCAAAAATAATATCACTGCGATAACCAAAAACATGGATGGTATAAAGTCTAAGATGACAAGCATGGGGATAATTTTTATCGATAGCCCAGGTGACGTATTTTTCGATCAGAAATATTTCTTTGATACTGACTCTCACCTGAATATTGACGGCAAGAAATTAAGGTCTCATGACCTCGAAAGAAAAATATAGAGGTACTCCTCTTGCATATCCCAATGAGCCCGCCACGCGCGGGCTTTCTTTCGTCTGGAGAAAGCAATGCCGATCACCGAGCAGCAGTTGCTGCAGATCCTCCCGAACGCCGGCCGTAATGCTGGCGTTTTTGTTTCTGCACTGAATACGGCCATGGGCCGTTATGGCATCGTGGGCACAGCGCGCGCGGCGGCGTTCATTGCCCAGGTCGGGCACGAGTCCGGCCAGTTGCGCTGGGTGCGCGAGATCTGGGGCCCCACGGCGCAGCAGGCCGGGTACGAAGGCCGCGCGGACCTGGGCAACACCGTAAAGGGGGATGGCCCCAAGTACCGTGGCCGGGGCCTGATCCAGATCACCGGGCGTGCAAATTACGCGGCCTGTGGCGAGGCGCTGGGCCTGGACCTCATCGGCAACCCTGAGCTTCTTGAGTTGCCGCAGCATGCGGCGATGTCTGCCGCGTGGTTCTGGTCGACCAAGGGCCTGAACACCCTGGCGGATCAAGGACAGTTCGTGAAAATAACCCGGCGCATCAATGGTGGGCTCACAGGCCACGCCGACCGCCAGGCGTTGTACGACAAAGCGCTGAAGGTGTTGGCATGACGCCGGTGCAGAAACTGGCCGGACTGGCGGTGCTTATTCTGGTGCTGATGGCGTGCGCCTCGGGCGCGACCTGGCAGGTGCAGGAGTGGCGCTACGGGAAGCGGCTGGCGGAGCAGGCCGGCCTGCACCAGTCCGACCTGGACAAGATCAGCAGCGCGGCCGCGGCCCAGGTCCAGGAGGAGCAGGACAAGCACCTGGCCCTGGAGCAGCGCCTGTCAGCCAGCGAACAATCCCACTACAAGGAACTGAGCGATGCTCAAACCACTCAAGATCGCCTGCGCGATCGCCTTGCCACTGCTGATGTCCGGCTGTCAGTCCTCCTTGCCGAGGATCCAGCCAGTTGCAACGCAGTGCCTGCCACCTCCGGCGCCGTCGGCGTGGTTCATGGAGCCCGTCGAGCCCAACTTGACCCATCGCATGCTCAAAGAATTGTCTCCATCACCGACGCCGGCGATCGGGGGTTGATCGCGCTGAAGGCATGTCAGGCTTATGTGCGCGAGTTGAATAAATAGGGATTGTGTTCGGTCGGCAGGACGCCGGAGGCAGGTTGCTGAAAAGTCGCTGAGGCATGGATTTATTCACATTAACCCACAACGACTTTCAGCGACATTCGATACTCCAGATACAGCGAAGCCCGCACTGGGCGGGCTTCTCTGGGTCTTGAAGTGGTGGAGCCGGGGGGATTTGAACCCCCGTTCTCTATGCGTATTTATTGGTCGAAACGGTAAGAGTTGCTGAAATGCTGCTGAACTCATAGGTTTTATCCTTGTTTCGAGAGAGGGATCTGAACCGGCGTCCCGAACTTTTCAACAGCTTTATCGCCGGATGTATCGTTCTCGGTTGGAATCCATCGGCCGTAGACCCTGGCGATCATCGTCCAGTCTTTGTGGCCCATCTGTTTTGCTACCCACATCGGGTGCTCGCCGGCCGACAGCATCATGGATGCATAGGTGTGCCGGGTCTGGTACGGGTTGCGGTATCGGACCTTCGCCTTCCTGAGCGTCGGTATCCAGAAGCTTTTGCGAATGGCCTGGTCGCCATCAAATGGCTTGCCGTATCGCGAGTCATGGAAAATCGCGCCACCTTCTATATAGGTGTGCACCTTCTGCGCCTTCAATGCTTCCAGTGCCATTGGCAAAAGCTTCACGCTCCGAATGCCCGCCGCCGTCTTCGGCAACTCCGCTTCCTTGGCCGCCCTGGTCAGTCCTCGCGATATTCGAATTTCCCCCCGTAACCAGTCCACATCCCCCCATTCAACTGCAATGAGCTCGCTAGTCCGCAGTCCGGTCCACATGGCGAACTGCAGCAGGTTCCGATACTGCCCGTCGGTGCCGGCCAAAATCAACCGCTGCTCCTCAGGCGAGAACGGGTCGATCTCGTCTTCGGTCTTTGGCTTCTCCCTGACCGAGTACGTCCAGCCCGCCAGCGGGTTGACCTCGATCAGTTCGTCATGCACTGCATCGTTGAGCGCTGACCTGAGGCAACTCTGCACGTTCGACAGGCGCTTGTTCGATGCGTCCATGCTCGCCATCGCCTCCTTAATCATCTTCCGGCTGAGCATCACCAGGGGGTGGTGCCCGAGCTTTGGCACCAGAACCCCGTCGATGATCTTCCGGTATCCGTCGATAGTGCTGGCCTTCAGGGTCTTCTCTTTCTTATCCCGCCAGCTTTCGAGGTATTTCGATAGCGGGACTTGCCCGGTCTGGTATCCAAGCCGCTGGGCGCGCTTGGACTTGGGGAAGGTGGCGAGATAATCAAACGTGCCGTTGTAAATCGCCAGTTCAATAGCCGCCTTGTGCTGCTCGGCCCGCTTCAGGTTAGCGGGGCTGGGCTCAAGTGGGATGCGCTCGCGGCACTGGGCACCCTCGAACATGAAACTGATCTCAATGCTACTTTTCGACGCCGCCCTGACGCCGCTGCGCTTTCCACCCATGCCGCATACCCGTCCACATCTATAAGGGGTTTATTGTCAGGCGCATGTCGCCACACGAGGCCCTTGGGCCACGTGCCGTCCTGAATCTTTGATCTGATCGCGGCCTCAGTGTAGCCACTTTCGGCGGCGAACTGACTGATCGTCTTATATTTGACCATTCACTGCTTCCTCCAGGCCTCGCGCTGCGCCTTGTTCCAGCCGTCAATCCACCGCTGCTTGGAGCATGGAGACGTGTCTTTTTCCGTTTCGAACGGGTTTTGCTTGAGGCCAGCTCCCTTGAGGAAGGCCGCGTAGCCCTGCTCGAACGGGTTGATCTTCTGGCCGTGCAGCTCAGCAGTTGCCATGGCGAACCACCTCGATTACCTGATTGATGCCCTTGGCGTAATCCGGCGGGCGGATCAGCGCGACTTGTTCCAGGTTGCAGGCCATCGTTTCAACCGGCCCGCGGTCGTCAAACATGCACTTGGGCAGGTGCGATGCCGACTCGAGCATCTGCGCCGCGAAGGCCTGGCCTTCACGCAATTCGATCAGAGACATGGGTGTTCTCCATGCCGCGCGTGGCGGCAGAAGGTGGTTATTGGGTGGCCTTATCGATGGCTGCGCGAACGACTTTCAGGTACTGACCATCTACGCCGACGTAGCCAATGGATTCGCAACGTTTCTGAACGCCTTTCAGTACCTCAACCAGTTCTTCAGTCAGCGCTCGCTCCTCCCGTCCGATATCCCAGAAGCGCTGGCCCCAGTGTCCGGCTGGCGGCGGGTTGGAGTTTTGCGCGCCCATGGCCAGGGCACCGACAACGCAGTCCAGCAGGTCGCGCTTATAGGCATTGTCGCCGTCGATGCTCAGGCCTCGCCGGCGCAGTGCGCTGACCACTTCGTCACGATCCAGCCCCTGGTCTTCGATTACGATGTCGCGCTCCGGCTCGCCCGGTGTGTAAATCACCAGGGCCAGCTTGGCGCCGGGCAGGCAAAGCCCGCTGAGTTTGACCAAGGCGTCGTTGGCTGCTTCGTGGAAACGCTGAACTGCTGACATAGGAATTCCTCGCCCGCCGTTCACCGGCAGGCTATAGGTGGATTGGGGTTAGTAAAACGGGCCTTCGTATTCGTCGAAGCAAGGAGCGCACAGTGGGCGGTGTCCGCGCACGGCATGCGGGGACTCCTTGGGTACCCAACGTTCTTTCGGTAGGAAATGACCGCAGTCGCGGCAATGGGTGTGATGGTCTTCCGCTTTTCGCTCAGACAGCTCCGCGCGAATTTGCGAGAGGGTGATCATGGCCTCGGCCCCCTGTAGATGAGCCAGGCCATGTAGAGCAGGGGGAGGATCATGGCGTCACCAGTTCGTCAGGGACTTCAAAGAAGCCGAGCCGGCCCTTCAGCGGGCTGAACTGCATCGGTTTTGGATCGCGCAGTGAGAAGGCCTTCTGCCCCATGTACCAGGGCGATTCGCTGGAATCCAGGCTGTCGACCAGCTCAACTGAGCCGACGACTCCGCCGCGCTGCAACTCGTTGAATGGCGGGATCGTCACGCCGCACTCCAGGTCTGCGAAGGCGGCAGCATTGGCGTACTCCTGCTGGGTCATACCCTGGGAGGCGTGCACCAGGAACCGCCCGCGGAACTTCGTATGCCAGCTCCGGTTCTCGATGTCCTTGCCGCCGTGGATGATCAGCCAGGCCCAGGGCTGGCGAATTGAAAGTGCTTTCATAGGGTCACTCCCAAGCAAATGAGTTTTGGATGTAATCGCTGGGGATAACGGCCTCGTTGGGTGGATCCGTCACCGTCACAGTCGAGTCGCCGAAGTAGCCTATGGCAGCCTTGGCGCGCTCCAGTGAGAGCGTGGCGTGCCGTATCTGCCACTCTTTGCGGCACTTGTACGAGTTCAACGCTCGCTCTTTGTCTGGGTAGGCAAAGCACCTTGAAGCGAAATACTGGTGCTTCAGCACGCGTTTACGTGCGTTTTTTGCGCCTGCTTCGCTCAGCCAGCCACGCATCAAGCGGTCGTGTTCTGGCTCGCTCAGCAGATACCAGCACATTGGGGTTTCGGCGTATGCCACCCAGGTCTGCATCGTTACGGTCAGGCCATCCGGCCCGATTGTGTCGACGTAGCGGAAGTGGTCCGGGCCTGCCTTTTTGTTTTCCATGGGCGAGTTCGTCCTTGCCGCTATAGCGGCTGACTTTGAAGGGGTAGAAAGAGACAGTGAGGGGGGTTAAATAAATCTCAAATTAACTGGAGTTTTACGCTTGATCTACTAAAACAAATGTAGTTGTTCATGATGTGAAAATTAATCGGATTTGCTCGTGTGGGGGTGAATAGAGATGTCTAAAACATCATTTTTATATCTAATGGTTCTAATCTCCTTTGATGCGGTCAGTTGGGAGCTACCTAATTTTCCAAGTTTTACCGATGTTGCGAGCCCCCCGGCTGCGCATTCAGAACCTGCAGCAGAAGCTGTTGCTGAATATCATGAAAGCGAGGCTGTCGGTGGAGAGTATCTGGGTCTTGACTCTTCCATTAAGTTGAAGTGGGAAAACAAGAAATTGTTGGATTTGGTTCGGCAGCAAGGAACTATGATAGAACTTTTGAAGTCGAGAATAAAAGTGCTGGAGAGTGAGAGATGAGCGAGAAGTCGTTTGATGTTATGTTTAAAGAGCTTGATGATAAAATAACGGAATCTAAAAAAAATATTTCTGAAACTATCAGTATTACTAAAGTGCCAGCTGGGAATGAGGTTTGGTGGTCCGCTAAGAATGCAATGACTATAAGTGTTGTGGTGTTGTTGTTTGGGTTTGTAATTTGTTTTCTGGCTTCGAGGCTTTTGGGGAAGGGGTATTCGGCCGATAGCATTCTCAAGGTTTTTGGTACGGTACTCGTTATAGTCAGCGCGGTGTTTTTGGTTGTTGCTGGATATAGTGATAAGCAAATATCACCGGTAATTGGTTTGCTGGGAACTATTGTTGGTTATTTGCTTGGGCGAAATACTAACGACCCTAAAGTTTAAACTATACCAGTTTTGCAGCGCCGATTTAGAATTGCGGATCATGAGTTTCATAGCTCATCCTGCAATCTCCTTCGATACCAGATCATGGGCATTCACAACCCGCATCCCGAGCGCCTTGCCGATGTGCACCTCAAGGCTGGCGCCGCGGGAATCCTGCCAGCCGGGCAGGGTGGCCACGGTGTCGCAATCCATCAGTGCCTTGATGTCGCGGCGCATGCACTCGCTCCAGGTGCCAGGGTCCGGGTTGAGCTCTGCGGGGTTGATGACAATGTGCCCAGCGGAGCGCAGCCTGTCAGCCGTGGAATGGAACAGAGGAAAATTCAGGTCCAGCATGTTTGTCATGGGACCGCTGAGGTAGATGCGCTTCATGCGGCCTCCAGATGCTGCTGTTCTTGGCGTAGGGCCTGCTGTACGGCAGCGATGATGCGGCAGAGGTAATTCCAGGCCGGATTCGGCTCGGTCGCCTTGTCGTCCACCATGTGCCACCACTCCGGGCCAAACAGGTCGGCCAATAGTTCGCCGTGGTGGTGCGCGCTCATGATCGATTCGACGTTACGCAGGTCGTCGATCTGGTCGAACAGATCGCGAGCGTCGTCACTGTCCAGGCTATCGCCGAACTCCCAATAGCCCTTGCGCATCCGCCGCCGGTCGACGACTGCCTTTTTCGCAAGCTTCATAAGGGCGGCGCTGGAAAAGCGCATTGCGTGCATGCTGGGCGAGAAATAGCCGATGATGTAGTGCTCATCCAGCCCGCAAAAGAACTGCGCGAGGGTGCGTCCTTCCCACATGCCGCCCCAGTAGGCATGCCAGCTCTTGTCGTAGCAGCTCACAGTAATCTTGCCTTTGCGGGGCGCCAGGTCTTCCAGGAACACCGTGATCGGGTCCAGGCCCTGCGCCTCGGTGATGACTAGCTTCGTCACGGTCGACCGTTCAATCTTCAGTGGCGCGATCTGTTTGTTTTCTGCGGGCATGGCTATGTCCTTGCCGGGGCATGCCCGGGCGGTGAAGTGGTTTTTGGTTAACGTTCCGGATTCCGAACTATCCTTGAGGTTCACTTCGTTCGGAGTTAATGCGATGGGCCAGGCCAAGAACGCGATGATGGAAGAGGAAGAGAAGGAAGCGGTCGCAATCAGCATTGCCGTTAGGGCGGGGGTGCTGAAGTATTGCGAAAGACATTCCAACCATTACAACCCCGGCAACGATCCGACTCCCGCCTACAAGCTCGGAAACTTTCTCATGACCAGCGGAGAGGTGGGCAACTTCGACGACCCCCGAGACATGACCGATCACGTCAAGGAAGCTGTCGAATCTGCTGCGGACGAGTGCTACGCATGCGCGGACATCCGCGATAACGATTAGGCTGCCTTTGCCTGCTGCTCGCTGATTCGCCACGGATCATTGGCCCGGGCCAGTGCTGCCATCGGCGGCGGGCTGACGCTGTTGCCGCACATATGCACCTGCTGAGTCTTGGAGAATGGCTTGCCGTCGGCGCCGTGACTGATCACGTAGTCGGCGGGGAAGCCCTGGGCCTTGTACAGCTCGGCCGGCTTCAGCATGCGCAGGCAGATGTCTTAGGGTGTACCTTCCAGCATCACGGTGACCCGGGCTAGCAGTCCATTATTATCATGGTGCCACTCCGGCATTCTAGGCTGCACCCGGTAAGGCAGGACTGAGCCATGA
>Ga0065714_10002378_pt1 | contig 20509 bp, 16 predicted proteins | sample MisRhiReplicate2_FD_59101 | JGI IMG/M metagenome (GOLD analysis project Ga0065714, IMG submission 59101) | Miscanthus rhizosphere microbial communities from Kellogg Biological Station, MSU, sample Rhizosphere Soil Replicate 2: eDNA_1 v2... | ecosystem: Host-associated > Plants > Roots >...
TCTTCAAGCTCGCGATTGACTTCGGTCAGACGCTCATGCTTTTGATCGTAGTCAAAGATACCCCCGAATAGTTTCGGAGCGCTCGGACAGGTCCTTGATGGTGTTCAGGATCGGGTTGATTTCCATGNCGGGCAGCACTCGTTGGCGAACTTTTGAAAGCCGGCGAGTATAACGGCAAACGGGGGGGAACGGCAGCCCGCTTGGCGAAAAGGCGTGGGTCTTGTGTGGGAGACGGCTTGCCTGCGATGCGGGCACCTCGGTGCATCAGGCGCACACGGTCGATGCTATCGCAGGCAAGCCAGCTCCCACATTCAAACCGAGATCGGCACAAAGAACCGGTCGGCCCTAAGGCCGCCGCGCTTGTGCTTTTGATCCGGGGTGCCCCGCTGTAAGCGCGGAACCCCAAGCAACCCTTACCGCAGCGACGGATATGCACCCCGCCCCCCAACAAAACGGCGCCCTGCCCTACTCGATCCCCACCTGATTCCGCCCATTATGCTTAGCCGTATACAACCCCTTATCCGCCGCCATAATCAGCTGCCGACAATCCGTCCCCTGCACCGGCGTCATGGTCGACAGCCCGATACTGATGGTCAGGCTCGATCCCTCGGTCGGCGCGTTATGTGGGATCTTCAGCGCGGCAACCGCCATGCGCAGCTTTTCAGCGACCAACCGCGCACCACCCGGCGAGGTATTCGGCAGCACCAAGGCAAACTCTTCACCGCCGTAGCGCGCCGGCAGGTCCGAGGGGCGGCTGCTGGCGTCGCGGATGGCGGCGGCCACCTTGCGCAAGGCCTCGTCACCTTCGACATGCCCAAAGCTGTCGTTGTAGGTCTTGAAGAAATCCACGTCGATCATCAGCAGCGACAGTTGAGTCTGGTCACGCATGGCACGGCGCCACTCCAGCTCCAGGTATTCGTCGAAATGACGACGGTTGGACAGCCCGGTGAGGCCGTCGGAGTTCATCAGCCGTTGCAGTACCAGGTTGGTGTCCAGCAGTTGCTGCTGGCTGACCCGCAGCGCGCGATAGGCTGCATCCCGTTGCAACAGGGTCATGTAGGAGCGCGAGTGATAGCGGATACGCGCCACCAGTTCGATATTGTCCGGCAGCTTGACCAAGTAATCGTTGGCCCCAGCCGAAAACGCCGCACTCTTGATCAGCGGGTCTTCCTTGGTGGAAAGCACGATGATCGGGATGTTCTGCGTGGCCGGGTGGTTGCGGTATTCGCGCACCAGGGTCAGGCCGTCGAGGCCGGGCATCACCAGATCCTGCAAGATAACGGTGGGCTTGATGCGGATAGCCTGGGCGATGGCCTGGTGCGGGTCGGCGCAGAAGTGAAAGTCGATGTTTTCTTCATGCGCCAGGCCACGCCGCACGGCTTCGCCGATCATGGCCTGGTCGTCGACCAACAGCACCATGGCGGCGTTTTCGTCGGTCTTGATGTCGTCGATCTGTAAATCATTCATGTGCAGTCACCTGAATTACTGCCGGCAAGCCGGTGCTGCGAGAGGTCGTGTTCATTTGGCGAATACCTCCAGCAGTCGGGGCGCAATTCTATCCAGTGGGCGAATTTCAACAGCAGCATCAATCGCCGCCGCCGCTTTGGGCATGCCATACACCGCCGAGCTTTGCTGATCCTGGGCGATGGTCAAATAACCTTGTTCACGCAGCAGCTTGAGGCCCTGGGCCCCGTCGCGCCCCATGCCAGTCAACAGTACGCCGACGGCATCGCCATTCCAGTGGCTGGCCACGCTTTCGAAAAACACGTCGATTGAAGGCCGGTAAATCTCGTTCACCGGCTCTGCGGTATAGGCTAGCGTGCCGTTCTTCAATAAACGAATGTGGTGGTTGGTGCCGGCCAGCAGCACCACGCCGCTTTGCGGTGGCTCGCCTTCGCGGGCCAGGCGCACCGGCAAGCCGGAGGCGCTGCTCAGCCACTCGGCCATGCCGGCTGCGAACACCTGGTCGACATGCTGAACCAGCACGATGGCGGCGGGAAAGTCACGGGGCAAGCCCTTGAGCAGGATTTCCAGGGCGGCCGGGCCGCCCGCAGACGACCCGATAGCCACCAGGCTCTGGCGTTTGCCGGTGATACGCGGAGCGACGGCTTCGGCACGTACTCGGCTGCCGCGCTGGCCGATCAGCCAACCGATGTTGAGGATCTTGCGCAACAGCGGCGCCGCCGCATCCTTGGGGTTGCCCACGCCCAAGGTCGGGGTGTCCACCACGTCGAGGGCGCCATGGCCCATGGCTTCGAACACCCGGCTCACATTGGCCTGGCGGTCGACGGTGACGATAACGATGGCACACGGGGTCTCGGCCATGATCTGGCGGGTCGCTTCCACGCCGTCCATCACCGGCATGATGAGGTCCATCAGGATCAGGTCCGGCGTCAGCTCGGCACAGCGCTGCACCGCCTCCAGGCCATTGGTGGCCACCCACATCACCTGGTGCGCGGGCTCGAAACTCAAGGCGCGGCGCAAGGCCTCCACCGCCAGGGGCATGTCATTGACGATCGCAATCCTCATGCCCGCGCGCCTCCGATCAGTTCCACCACGGCATCCAGCAGGGCGTCATCGTGGAAACTGGCTTTAGCTAGATAATAGTCGGCGCCAGCATCCAGTCCACGGCGTCGGTCCTCTTCACGATCTTTGTAGGACACCACCATCACCGGCAACGATTGCAGGCGACTGTCACGGCGCAAGAGTGTGACCAATTCAATACCGTCCATGCGGGGCATATCAATATCAGTGATCAACAGGTCAAAGTCTTCGGAACGCAAGGCGTTCCAGCCGTCCATGCCATCGACCGCCACGGCCACTTCATAACCACGATTAAGTAACAATTTGCGTTGCAGTTCACGCACGGTCAGCGAGTCATCGACCACCAGCACCCGTTTACGCGGCGCCTCAGTGGTTTGCTGGCTGCGCCGGGCGATACGTTCCAGTCGTCCGGTATTGAGCAGTTTGTCCACCGAACGCAGCATGTCTTCCACGTCGACGATCAATACCACCGAACCGTCGTCCAGCAAGGCGCCGGCGGAAATGTCCTGGACCTTGCCCAGGCGATCATCCAGCGGCAACACCACCAGCGTACGCTCGCCGATAAAGCGCTCCACGGCAATCCCGTACACCGCATCGCGCTCGCGGATCACCACCACTTTCAATGTTTCTGACTGGTTCTGGCCCGCTGGGCGCTGCAACAACTGGCTGGCGGCGACCAGGCCGACATGCCGGCCCTCGTGCCAGAAATGCTGGCGACCTTCCAGTTGCACAATGTCATCGGGCACCAGGTCGCACATGCGTTCGATATGAGCCAGCGGGAACGCATAGGCTTCCTCACCGACTTCCACCACCAGGCTGCGCACCACCGACAAGGTCAACGGCACTTCCAAGTGGAAACGACTGCCGCGCCCCGCCGTCTGCTCCAGCACCACCGCACCACGCAGTTGGCGGACCATGTGCTGCACCGCATCCAGGCCGACACCGCGCCCGGAGACTTCGGTGACCTTGTCGCGCAGGCTGAACCCCGGCAGGAACAGGAACGTCAGCAACTCCTCTTCGCTCAGGCGCAGGGCGGTTTCCGCTGGCGACAGATGCCGGTCGACGATGGTGCCGCGCAGGCGCTCCAGGTCGACGCCATTGCCGTCATCGCTCAGTTCCAGCACCAGCAGACCGGCCTGATGGGAGGCGCGCAGACGGATCAAGCCTTCAGCCGGCTTGCCCGCCAGCAGGCGCTGCTCAGGCATTTCGATGCCGTGGTCGACAGCATTGCGCAGCAAATGGGTGAGCGGGGCTTCGAGTTTTTCCAGCACGTCACGGTCGACCTGGGTCTTTTCGCCCTCGATCTCCAGGCGCACCTGCTTGCCGAGACTGCGCCCGAGGTCACGCACCATGCGCACTTGCCCGGCCAATACATCGGCAAACGGGCGCATGCGACAGGCCAGTGCGGTGTCATACAGCACCTGGGCGCGCTGCCCGGCCTGCCAACCGAACTCGTCCAGCTCGGCGGTTTTTTCCGCCAGCAGGGCCTGGGCTTCGCTGAGCAGTCGGCGGGTATCGGCCAGGGCTTCCTGGGCTTCGAGGTTCAGGTGCTGGGTCTTGAGATGCCCGTCCAGCGTATCCAGCGCCCGTACGCTCTGGCTTTGAATGCGCTTGAGGCGCTGCAGACTGACCAGGTACGGCTTGAGCCGCTGGGTTTCCACCAAGGACTTGCTCGACAGGTCGAGCAGGCTGTTCAAGCGTTCGGCGGTCACCCGCAGGACGCGCTCACCGCCTTCGGTCATGCGCTTGCCTTGTCGCGGCAGCTCGCTAGTCACCGGCGGCGCGGGCTCGGGCTCCGGCGGCAGTTCTTCTACGACGGCCGCTGGCGCTGGCGCTGACGGCGGCGGCGGCGGCGGCATCGCTTTAACCGGCGCCTGGGACGGATCCAGCAGGCGCTCCATCAAGGCGACATAGGCTTCGATATCTGCCGGCCCTACGTCATTACCCGGCGTGGCGATGCGCATCAGCAGGTCGGTGCCTTGCAGCAGTGCGTCAATATGTTCGGGTTGCAGGTACAAGCGGCTTTCCTGGGCACTGACCAGGCAATCCTCCATGACATGGGACACGCTGACGCCGGCGTCCACCCCAACGATGCGCGCCGCGCCTTTGAGCGAGTGCGCCGCGCGCATGCAGGCTTCGAGCTGGTCGGCCTGGGTCGGGTTGCGCTCCAGGGCCAGCAGGCCCGCGCTCAGTACCTGGGTCTGCGCATCGGCTTCCAGGCTGAAGAGTTCCAGCAGCGAGGCATCGCGCATCTGGTCGGGGGTCATGTGAGGCTCCGGGTCACGGCGGACAACAATTGCGCCTCGTCGAGCCAACGCAGGCTGCGGCCTTTCCACTGCAGTACACCTTGGGTGTAGCGCGCGCTGGCCTGGGTGCCCGAGGCCGATGCCGCCTTCAAGGTACGCTCATCGATGGCATGGATGCCGTCGACTTCATCCACCGGCACCACCACCGGGCCATCCTGGGCAGCGATGATCAACATGCGCGGCATGATGCGCCCGCCGCTGGCGCCGGGCCCGGTGGCGTCCAGGCCGAGCAGCTCCACCAGCGACAGGCACGCCACCAGCGCGCCGCGCACGTTGGCCACGCCGAGCAGGGCGCGGGAACGCTGGTGAGGCAGGGAATGAATCGGTTGCAGCGGCGCGACCTCCACCAGGCAGCGGGTGGCAATGCCCAGCCACTCTTCGCCCAGGCGGAACATCAGCAGGGAACGGGTGACCACATCCTCACCCAGCTCGACCGCGGCGTGCGGACGATGCGCGTCCTGCTGCAGGGCGTACCGGTCCAGCAAGCGCGTGGCCGCCGCCGAGTACACCGAACAGTTACGGCAATGGATATGCTCCGCCAGCAGCGGGCAGGACTTGTCACCGTGGATACCGATGCGGTTCCAGCAGTCGTCGATGGCCTGGGTGTCGGCCAGGGTCAGGTCCAGGCCTGCGGTGTCGAGCGCATCGGGGCTACTCATCGTTTGGACTCACTGTCAGCTCGCTCGCTACGGGCGGCCCGCGCTTGCAAGCGGCGTGCCCCCGCACTGTCGCCCTGGGACTCGAGCAGCGCGGCCAGGTGCATCAAGGCTTGCGGGTGCTGGGGTTCCAGGTACAAGGCTTTTCGATAATACCCCTGGGCTTCCAGGGCACTGCCGGCCACGTCGCTGAGCAGCCCCAACCAGTAGAACACCTGGGCGGCCGGCGGGTGACTGCTCAGATAACGCTCGCAAGCTGCACGGGCCTCGGCACTTTTGCCTTCGTTGGCCAACGTGGCGATCTGGCTAAGCAGCTCGCCTGCGTCGGACAGCGGTGCCTTGATCGGCACCACCTGGGCGCTGGGCGAGCTGAACGGTCGCGGCCTGGTCGGAATCGGCGCGGCGCTGCGCTGAGGCAATGGCGCGGGCATCGGTTTGAACACGGGCTCAGGCTGGACCGGCTCGGCATGCCGGCTGAACGCAAAGGACTGCGGCACACCAATCGAACGCATGCCATGGCGCCCGAGCAAGCTGCCCTCGGCGGGACCGATAAACAGCACGCCGTCCACGTGGGTCAGGCCCTTGAGCACGTCGAACACTTGCTTCTGGGTCGGCTGGTCGAAGTAGATCAGCAGGTTACGGCAGAACACAAAGTCGTAGCTCGCCTCATTGGCCAGCAGCGCGGGATCGAGCAAGTTACCGACCTGCAGGCGCACCTGTTCACGCACGCGGTCGGCGATGTGGTAGCCGTCACCATACTCGGTGAAGTGGCGGTCGCGAAAACCGAGATCGCCCCCCCGAAACGAGTTCCTGCCATATACCCCACGTCGCGCGCGCTCCACCGACAGCGGGCTGACGTCCATGCCCTGCACTTTGAACTGGTGTGGCGCGAGGCCGGCATCCAGCAGCGCCATGGCAATCGAGTAGGGTTCTTCGCCGGTGGAACACGGCAGGCTGAGGATACGCAGGGCACGCATCTGCTTGATATCGCCCAGGCGCGCCTTCGCCAGGCGGGCCAGGGTCGCAAAGGACTCGGGGTAACGGAAAAACCAGGTTTCCGGGACGATGACCGCTTCGATCAGCGCCTGCTGTTCATCCTCGGAGCTTTGCAGGTACTGCCAGTAGTCGCCGGGCGTCTGTGCATTGACGGCCTGGCTGCGTTGGCGCACCGCGCGCTCGATGATAGCTTCGCCGACCGACGCGACATCCAGGCCGATGCGCGCTTTCAGGAACGCAAAGAAACGCGGGTCGTGGCTCATATGCGCTGCTCGGTCGAAAACAGCAAGGCACGTACGTCATCGGTGAGCAATTCGTTGACACCTATCCACTGCATCAGGCCCACGGCATCTTCACGCACCAACCCCAGGTAACGCGCCTCGCGGTTGTCCAGGCCATAGGGCTTGAACTCCCCAAGCTCGCAACGCAGGGTGTCGGTGGCTTGCTCCAGGATCAGTCCCAGCCAGCGGGCTTCAACCCAAGGCTGTGGTTGGTAATCGACCAGCACCAGGCGCGTACTGGTACGGGCCTTGGCCGGCTTGCCGAAGGTCAGGGCGCTGAGGTCGATGACCGGCACCATCGCGCCACGGTGGGCAAAGATACCCGCCACCCACGCCGGCGCATGGGCAATGGGTTTGAGCGGCAAGCGTGGCAGGACCTCGGCGATTTCCGTGGCCCTGAGGGCAAAGCGCTCATCACCGATGTGGAACACCAGGAACAACGCCTTTTTCGCTGCCGGAACGGCACCGCGTCTCGCCGCGAGGTCGCTCATCAGACTTTGAAACGCGACACGCCACTGCGCAGGCCGACCGCGACCTGGCTCAGCTCATCAATGGCAAAGCTGGCCTGGCGCAGGGACTCCACCGTCTGGCTGCTGGCATCGCCCAGTTGCACCAGGGCGTGATTGATCTGCTCGGCGCCGGTGGCCTGGGCCTGCATGCCTTCATTGACCATCAACACCCGCGGCGCCAAGGCCTGAACCTGGTGGATGATCTGCGACAACTGCTCGCCCACTTGCTGCACTTCGAACATGCCGCGGCGCACTTCTTCGGAGAACTTGTCCATGCCCATCACGCCTGCCGACACCGCCGACTGGATCTCGCGCACCATCTGTTCGATGTCGTAGGTGGCCACCGCGGTCTGGTCGGCGAGGCGGCGCACTTCGGTAGCAACCACGGCAAAACCGCGACCGTACTCACCGGCCTTTTCGGCTTCGATGGCGGCATTCAGCGACAGCAGGTTGGTCTGGTCGGCGACCTTGACGATAGTGACCACCACTTGGTTGATGTTACCGGCCTTCTCATTGAGGATCGCCAGCTTGGCGTTGACCAGGTCGGCGGCGCCCATCACCGAATGCATGGTTTCCTCCATGCGCGCCAGGCCTTGCTGGCCGGAACCGGCGGCGACCGATGCCTGGTCGGCGGCGGTGGACACTTCGGTCATCGTGCGCACCAGGTCCTTGGACGTGGCGGCGATCTCACGGGACGTGGCGCCGATCTCGGTAGTGGTGGCGGCGGTCTCAGTGGCGGTGGCCTGCTGCTGCTTGGAAGTGGCGGCAATCTCGGTCACCGAGGTGGTCACCTGCACCGACGAACGCTGAGCCTGGGACACCAGCGCCGTCAGCTCGGTCATCATGTCGTTGAAGCCGGTTTCGACGGCGCCGAACTCGTCCTTGCGCTCCAGGTTCAGGCGTTTGCTCAGGTCGCCGTCGCGCATGGTGCCGAGGATATCGACGATGCGTTGCATCGGCGCCATGATTGCGCGCATCAGCAGCAGGCCACACAGGCCGGCAGCGAGGACGGCGATGATCAGCGACACGGCCATGCTGACCTTGGCCGACAGCACCGACTCGTCGATCGCCGCCGTGGCCCGGTCAGACACGCTCTTGTTCTCAGTAATGATGTCGTTGAGCTTCATGCGCCCTTCAGTCCAGATCGGCGTCAATTGCTCTTCCAACAATGTGCGCGCACCCGGCAGGTCATCGGCCTCGACGCGCTCCAGCACCTGGCTCAGGACCTTGTTGTAGGTGAGGTGGGCCGCCTTGAAGTTATCGAACTCCATGCGATCGGCCTGGCCATGTATGGTTTTTTCGTAGTTGGCCATCTGCTGTTCAATACGCGCTTCGAACGCCTTGTAGTCCGTCTTATCCGTATTGTTCAAGGTTTTGTCGTCGCGCAGGCCGACGATGTCGATGGTATGCAAGTAGCTGTCGACCCAGGCGCTGCGGATCATCGAGCTGAGGTAGACCCCCGGCACCGCATCGTCCCGGACGGCTTCCTGGCTGGCTTCGATCTTCAGCAACCGTGAGTAGGACACCACGACCATCAGCAGCATGATCGCGATAATGACCGCAAAGCTCGCCAAAATCCGTTGGCGCAAGGTCCAGTTCTTCACAGTATTTCCTCGAAGGGCCATTCAAATGGGGGGAGTATAGCTGAGCACAAGCCCTCATTTATCAACGGGTTTTGATGGAGCGCTCACAGAATGCAAAAACACCCCGGGCCAGTGCGGCAGCCGGGGTGCTTTCATTTATCGGACAGGTTCAAAGGGTGGCTTGGCGCACCTGCTTTTCCAGTTCCAGCTTCAAGCCAGGCTCCAGTTTCAGTTGGCGCGCCAACTCGTCAAGGTAGGCCTTCTCCATGAAGTTTTCCTCGTCCACCAGCATCACGCTGGCGATGTACATCTCGGCCGCCATTTCCGGCGTGCCCGCAGCGCGCGCCACATCGGCCGGGTCGAGCGGTTTGTTCAGTTCGGCGTGCAGCCAGCTTTGCAGCTCGCGGTCGTTATCCAGCTTGATGAACTCACCTTCGATCAGTGCTCGCTCGCGCTCATCCACATGGCCGTCGGCCTTGGCGGCGGCGACCAGCGCCTTGAGGATGCCCTGGCTATGTTGCTCGACCTGCGCGGGTGGCAGGCGGTCGATGGTTTGCGGCTCACCCTGGGGCGCGCTGGCCTGCTGCGCCTGCCAGTTGCCGTAGGCTTTGTAGGCAATCACCCCCAGTGCCGCGAGGCCTCCGTAGGTCAGCGCCTTGCCACCGAACTTGCGAGCCTTCTTGTTGCCCATCAGCAAGCCCATGGCGCCGGCCGCCAGGGCCCCGCCGCCCGCGCCACCGAGCAGGCCGCCCAGGCCGCCACCGCCGAGCAAGCCGCCCAAGGCGCCTTTGTCGTCGGGTTTACGCTGGCCGCCAGCCTTGTTCTGCAGCATGTCCTGGCCAGACTTGAGCAACTGATCGAGCAATCCACGGGTATTCATTCGCAGTCTCCAGATACTTGGGTTCATAGGACCAATAGGCCTCCAGCGTAAAACTAAGTGCCAAAAAGCCGCGATCTAGAGTGCTTCCAGATGTAACGCGGTCGACCTTCTCTAAAATCGATATACACTCGAGCAAATCTATAAAAACACCCCACTGGTAATTCCAGCATGATGACCTTGCGTCAAATCCGGCACTTTATTGCCGTGGCCGAGACCGGTTCGATCTCCGCCGCCGCGCAAACGGCGTTTATCTCCCAGTCGACCCTGACCCTGGCGATCCAGCAGCTGGAGCAGGAAATCGGCGTCAACCTGTTCAACCGCCACGCCAAGGGCATGACCCTGACCCACCAGGGCCATCAATTCCTGCGTCAGGCACACCTTATTCTCGCCACCGTCGACAACGCCAAACGCAGCCTGCAACAGAGTACCGACCAGGTCGCCGGGCAGTTGATCATCGGCGTGACCAGCCTGGTGGCCGGCTATTACCTGGCCGACCTGCTGACACGCTTCCAGCGCGCCTACCCCAACGTGGAAATCCGCGTGATGGAGGATGAGCGCCCGTATATCGAGCATTTGCTCGTCAGCGGCGAAATCGACGTGGGCGTACTGATCCTCTCCAACCTCGAAGACCGCCACGCCCTGCAGACCGAAGTACTCACCCACTCGCCACACCGCCTGTGGCTGCCGGCGCAACACCCGCTGCTGGAGCACGACAGCATCAACCTGGCCGATGTGGCACGGGAACCGCTGATCCAACTGAATGTGGACGAAATGGGCCACAACGCCCAGCGCCTGTGGGCCGGTGCCGGGCTGCAACCACGGGTGACATTGCGCACGGCGTCCACCGAAGCAGTCCGAAGCCTGGTGGCCGCAGGCCTGGGCGTGTCGATCCAGCCTGACATGACATACCGCCCCTGGTCGCTCGAGGGCGACATTATTGAAGCACGGCCGATTGCCGACCTCAGCCAGACCCTCGACGTGGGCCTGGCCTGGCGCCGTGGCACCGCCCGCCCGGCGCTGGTGGATCCATTCCTGACCGTCGCACGGGAACAGCCGCACCCACGCAAGCCATCTATTTAATCGAATGCTGCATTCAGTATTTAGTATTTGTTGACCTCGCGCCTGACCTCTACTCTCGCTTCATCCATAAGAGAAAGGTCGGGCGCCTTGCAAGAGAACGCCCATGGCCACACAAGAAAAGAGATCGCGAAAAATGTCCGGCGCGCCCACCCCGCTGCTCACTGCGTTGCTGATAGACGGCGAACTGGTCCAGGGCCAGGGTGTTGCCGAGCCGATCCTCAACCCGGCCACGGGTGAAGTCCTCACCCAGATCGCCGAAGCCAGCACCGAGCAGGTGGAAACCGCGATCCTTGCCGCCCACCGCGCCTTTGCCGGCTGGTCGCGCACCACGCCGCAGCAACGCTCGAACATTCTGCTCGGCATTGCCGACGCGATCGAAAAACAAGCCGACTACCTCGCCCGCCTGGAATCCCTGAACTGCGGCAAGCCGTTGCACCTGGCGCGCCAGGATGACTTGAGTGCCACCGTCGACGTGTTCCGCTTCTTCGCCGGGGCTGTGCGTTGCCAGACCGGGCAACTGAGCGGCGAATACCTGCCGGGCTACACCAGCATGGTGCGCCGCGATCCCATCGGCGTGGTGGCCTCGATTGCGCCATGGAACTACCCACTGATGATGGCGGCGTGGAAAATCGCACCGGCCCTGGCCGCCGGTAATACCTTGGTGTTCAAGCCATCGGAACACACGCCACTGTCGATCCTCGCCCTCGCCCCCGTCCTTAAAGAACTGCTGCCGCGTGGGGTGATCAACATTCTGTGTGGCGGCGGCGAAGGCGTCGGCAGCCATCTGGTCAGCCACCCCAAGGTGCGCATGGTCTCGCTGACCGGCGATATCGTCACCGGGCAGAAAATTCTGCAAGCAGCCTCCAAAACCCTTAAACGCACGCACCTGGAACTGGGCGGCAAGGCGCCGGTGATCGTGTGCAACGATGCCGACCTGCAAGCCGTGGTCGAGGGCGTGCGCGCCTACGGTTACTACAACGCCGGCCAGGACTGCACCGCGGCATGTCGCATCTACGCCCAGGCCGGTATTCACGACAAGCTGGTTGCCGAACTTGGCGCGGCCGTGAGCAGCCTGCGCTTTGCCGGCAAACGCGATGCCGATAATGAACTGGGCCCGCTGATCAGCACGCGCCAGCGCGACCGCGTCGCCAGTTTTGTCGAACGCGCCCTCGGCCAGCCACATATCGAGCGGGTTACCGGGGCCGCCGTGCACTCGGGTGCGGGCTTCTACTACCAGCCTACGCTGCTCGCCGGCTGCAAACAGAACGATGAGATCGTGCAACGCGAAGTGTTCGGCCCGGTGGTCACCGTGACGCGCTTCGACGAACTGGAACAGGCGGTGGACTGGGCCAACGACTCCGAATACGGCCTGGCCTCGTCGGTGTGGACCCAGAACCTGGACAAGGCCATGCAAGTGGCGGCGCGCCTGCAATACGGCTGCACCTGGATCAACAGCCATTTCATGCTGGTCAGCGAAATGCCCCACGGCGGCTTGAAGCGCTCAGGCTATGGGAAGGATCTGTCCAGCGATTCGCTGCAGGACTACAGCGTGGTGCGCCACATCATGGCTAGACACGGAAATCAGCTGTAGGCAGCAAGCGACCGGCTGCCAGTAAACGCGGAACCGCGTTTTCTTGCGGCTTGCAGCTTGGCGCAAGCGCTACGCTAAAACAAAAAACGACACGTACCACTGCTTTTACTGCCCCGACCATAATTAAAGAAGAGGGAACCCCCATGTCTGCGCACAAGACCGCACTGCTCAGTGCCCTGACCACCGCGCTGCTGGCGAGCGCCAGCCTCCAGGCCGCCGAACCGCTCAAGGCGGTGGGTGCCGGCGAAGGCCAGCTGGATATCGTCGCCTGGCCCGGCTATATCGAACGTGGTGAAAGCGACAAGGCCTACGACTGGGTCAGCGGTTTCGAGAAGGAAACCGGCTGCAAGGTCAATGTGAAAACCGCCGCCACCTCTGACGAGATGGTCAGCCTGATGGCCAAGGGCGGGTATGACCTGGTGACTGCGTCGGGCGATGCATCGCTGCGCCTGATCGTCGGCAAGCGGGTGCAGCCGATCAATACCGCACTCATCCCCAATTGGAAAAACATCGACCCACGCCTGAAAGACGCGCCGTGGTACGTGGTCGGCCAGCAAACCTACGGCACCCCATACCAGTGGGGCCCGAACGTGCTGATGTACAACACCAACGTGTTCAAGACCGCGCCCACCAGTTGGGACGTGCTGTTCAACGCGCAGAACCTGCCGGACGGCAAGCCGAACAAAGGCCGCGTGCAGGCGTATGACGGCCCTATCTACATCGCCGACGCGGCGCTGTACCTCAAGGCGACCAAGCCGGAACTGGGTATTCAAAGCCCGTACGAACTGACCGAAACCCAATACAAGGCCGTGCTCGAGTTGCTGCGCGCGCAACAACCGCTGATCCACCGCTACTGGCACGACACCACTGTGCAAATGAGTGACTTCAAAAATGAAGGCGTGGTGGCCTCCAGCGCCTGGCCGTACCAGGTCAACGGCCTGCAGAACGAGAAGCAGCCGATTGCTTCGACGATTCCGAAGGAAGGCGCCACCGGCTGGGCCGACACCACCATGTTGCACACCGAGGCCAAGCACCCGAACTGCGCCTACAAGTGGATGGACTGGTCGCTGCAACCCAAGGTCCAGGGCGATGTCGCCGCCTGGTTCGGTTCGCTGCCGGCAGTGCCTGCGGCCTGTAAGGAAAGCGAACTGCTCGGCGCCGAGGGTTGCAAGACCAACGGCTTCGACCAGTTCGAAAAGATCGCCTTCTGGAAAACCCCGCAGGCTGAAGGCGGCAAGTTCGTGCCCTACAGCCGCTGGACCCAGGATTACATCGCGATCATGGGCGGCCGCTGAGGCCTCCCAGGCTGCAGAGGTCCACTGTGGGCAGGGTTCAGGGGGGAGCTGGCTTGCCTGGGAAGGCATCACCTTGGTGTAGCTGATACACCAAGGCGCCTGCACCGCGGGCAAGCCTAGCGCCCAACCGAAAAGCGCCCACATTTTGACCGCGCACACCGTTATCTCGTTTTTTCAGAAGTCCAGGCCGGGCCGCTGCGACGACCCGCGCCTTTTCGGAGCACCGCACCATGACGCTTGCAGTCCAATTCACCCACGTTTCCCGTCAGTTCGGCGAAGTGAAAGCCGTTGACCGGGTTTCCATCGATATCCAGGACGGCGAGTTCTTTTCCATGCTCGGCCCTTCCGGCTCGGGCAAGACCACCTGCCTGCGCCTGATCGCCGGGTTCGAGCAGCCGAGCGCAGGCTCGATCCGGATCCATGGCGAGGAAGCCGCGGGCTTGCCGCCCTATCAGCGCGATGTGAACACCGTGTTCCAGGATTACGCGCTGTTCCCCCACATGAATGTGCGTGACAACGTCGCCTACGGCCTCAAGGTCAAGGGCGTGGGCAAGACCGAACGGCTGAACCGTGCCGAAGAAGCCCTGGGCATGGTCGCCCTCGGTGGCTACGGCGACCGCAAGCCCGTACAGCTCTCCGGCGGCCAACGCCAACGGGTCGCCCTGGCCCGCGCCCTGGTCAATCGCCCGCGCGTTTTGCTGCTGGACGAACCACTGGGCGCCCTCGACCTCAAGTTGCGCGAACAGATGCAAAGCGAGCTCAAGAAGCTGCAGCGCCAACTGGGCATCACCTTTATATTCGTGACCCACGACCAGACCGAAGCGCTGTCGATGTCCGACCGTGTGGCGGTGTTCAACAAGGGCCGCATCGAGCAGGTCGACACCCCGCGCAATCTCTACATGAAACCCGCCACCGCGTTCGTCGCCGAGTTCGTCGGCACCTCCAACGTCATTCGTGGCGAGCTGGCGCAGCGCCTCAGCGGCAGCGCGCAGCCCTTCTCGATCCGCCCGGAACATGTGCGGTTTGCCGACGGCCCGCTGGGCGCCGGCGAAGTGGAAATCAGCGGCTTGCTCCACGACATCCAATATCAGGGCAGCGCCACCCGCTATGAACTGAAACTGGAAAATGGCCAGGCACTGAATATCAGCCAGGCCAACAACCAGTGGCTGGATACCAGCAGCGGCCACCAGGTCGGTCAGTCCATCACCGCCCGCTGGGCGCGGGAAGCCATGACGCCACTGACCGACATCGCAGGCGAGGTGTGACATGAGCCTGGCCCTTTCCCAACCGCCGATGCGCAGGTTTTCCAACCTGCTTTATCGCAAGCCCAATCTCTACCTGGCGATGTTGCTGGTGCCGCCGCTGATCTGGTTCGGCGCGATCTACCTCGGCTCGCTACTGACCCTGCTGTGGCAAGGTTTCTATACGTTTGACGACTTCACCATGGCGGTCACGCCGGACCTGACCCTGGCTAACTTCGCCGCGCTGTTCCAGCCGTCGAACTTCGACATCATCGTGCGCACCCTGAGCATGGCGATTGTGGTGTCGATTGCCAGTGCCATCGTCGCCTTCCCCATCGCCTACTACATGGCGCGCTACACCACGGGCAAGACCAAGGCGTTCTTCTATATCGCGGTAATGATGCCGATGTGGGCCAGCTACATCGTCAAGGCCTATGCCTGGACCTTGCTGCTGGCCAAGGGCGGCGTGGCGCAGTGGTTCGTGCAGCACCTGGGGCTGGAGCCACTGCTGCAGTTCGTGATGGGCATTCCCGGCGTGGGTGGCAGCACCTTGAGCACCTCGCACCTGGGGCGCTTCATGGTGTTCGTCTATATCTGGCTGCCGTTCATGATCCTGCCGATCCAGGCGTCGCTGGAACGCTTGCCGCCATCGCTGCTGCAGGCCTCGGCCGACCTGGGAGCCAAGCCGCGCCAGACCTTCATGCAGGTGATTTTGCCGCTGTCGGTGCCGGGGATTGCCGCCGGTTCGATCTTCACGTTCTCGCTGACCCTGGGCGACTTCATCGTGCCGCAACTGGTGGGCCCGCCCGGCTACTTCGTTGGCGGCATGGTGTACGCGCAGCAAGGCGCCATCGGCAACATGCCCATGGCGGCGGCGTTCACCCTGGTGCCGATCGTGCTGATCGCGGTCTACCTGTCCATCGTCAAACGCCTGGGGGCCTTCGATGCACTCTGAAAAATCAAGCATGAGTCTGAAGATCGCAGCCTGGGGCGGGTTGGTGTTCCTGCACTTCCCGATCCTGATCATCTTCCTCTACGCCTTCAACACCGAAGAAGCCGCGTTCAGCTTTCCGCCCCAGGGCTTCACCCTGAAGTGGTTCAGCGTGGCATTCGCCCGGCCGGATGTACTGGAAGCGATCAAGCTGTCGTTGCAGATCGCCGCCATTGCCACGCTGATTGCGATGGTGCTCGGCACCCTGGCCTCGGCCGCCCTGTATCGCCGCGAGTTCTTCGGCAAGCAGGGCGTGTCGTTGATGCTGATCCTGCCGATTGCGCTGCCGGGGATCATCACCGGTATCGCGCTGCTGGCGACTTTCAAGACACTGGGCATCGAGCCGGGGATGTTCACCATCATCGTCGGCCACGCGACGTTCTGCGTGGTGATCGTCTACAACAACGTCATCGCGCGGTTGCGGCGGACGTCCCACAGCTTGATCGAAGCCTCGATGGACCTGGGCGCCGACGGCTGGCAGACCTTCCGCTACATCATCATGCCCAACCTGGGCTCGGCGCTGCTGGCCGGCGGCATGCTCGCCTTTGCGCTGTCGTTTGACGAAATCATCGTCACCACCTTCACCGCCGGCCACGAGCGCACCTTGCCGCTGTGGCTGCTCAATCAACTGAGTCGCCCACGGGATGTGCCGGTGACCAACGTGGTGGCGATGCTGGTGATGCTGGTGACGATGTTCCCGATTCTCGGTGCCTATTACCTGACCCGCGGTGGTGAAAGCGTGGCGGGGAGTGGCGGTAAATAACTGACAACACATTGCCACTGTTGAAACACGGTCAATGTGGGAGCGAGCTTGCCGCGATAACAGTATCGACTGAACCATCGCTGTCGCAGGCAAGCCCGCTCCCACCGTTGACGCGGTTTCTACAGAAGAAGAACTGTCGCTCAGAGGAGAGCTGAACCATGCAAACCAAACTCTTGATCAACGGCCACTTGGTCGAAGGCGAAGGCCCGGCACAGGCGGTGTTCAACCCGGCCTTGGGCCGCGTACTGGTGGAAATCAAGGAAGCCAGCGAAGCCCAGGTCGACGCCGCCGTGCGCGCCGCCGATGCGGCTTTCGAGAGCTGGTCGCAAACCGCGCCCAAGGATCGGTCGCTGCTGCTGCTGAAACTGGCGGACGTGATCGAAGCCCACGGCGAAGAGCTGGCCAAGCTGGAATCGGACAACTGTGGCAAGCCTTACAGCGCCGCGCTGAACGATGAGATCCCGGCGATTGCCGACGTGTTCCGCTTCTTTGCCGGCGCCAGCCGTTGCATGAGCGGTTCGGCCGGCGGTGAGTATCTGCCCGGCCATACGTCGATGATCCGCCGCGACCCGGTGGGCGTGATCGCCTCCATCGCGCCGTGGAACTACCCACTGATGATGGTCGCCTGGAAAATCGCCCCGGCCCTCGCCGCTGGTAATACCGTGGTGCTCAAGCCGTCGGAACAAACCCCGCTGACTGCCCTGCGCCTGGTCGAACTGGCTGCGGACATTTTTCCGGCCGGTGTGCTCAACCTGGTATTCGGTCGTGGTCCGACGGTGGGCAGCCCGCTGGTGAGCCACCCGAAAGTGCGCATGGTGTCGTTGACCGGCTCTATCGCCACCGGCGCGAACATCATCTCCAGCACCGCCGACAGCGTGAAGCGCCTGCACATGGAGCTGGGCGGCAAGGCGCCGGTGATCATTTTCAATGACGCCGATATCGATGCAGCGGTGGAAGGTATTCGCACCTTCGGTTTCTACAACGCCGGCCAGGACTGCACCGCGGCGTGCCGGATTTATGCGCAAGCGGACATCTACGATGCGTTTGTCGAGAAGCTCGGCGCGGCAGTCGCCAGCATCAAATACGGTTTGCAGGATGACCCATCCACCGAGCTGGGCCCACTGATCACCGCGCAACACCGCGACCGCGTGGCCGGGTTTGTCGAGCGTGCCGTGGCGCAGCCGCATATTCGCCTGGTCACCGGTGGCAAGGCGGTGGAAGGCAATGGCTTCTTCTTCGAGCCGACCGTGCTGGCTGACGCACAGCAGGACGACGAGATCGTGCGCCGTGAGGTTTTCGGCCCGGTGGTGTCGGTGACCAAGTTCTCCGATGAAGCACAGGTGCTGGGCTGGGCCAATGATTCGGACTACGGCCTGGCGTCATCGGTGTGGACTGCCGACGTAGGACGCGCCCATCGCTTTGCCGCACGCCTGCAATACGGCTGCACCTGGGTGAACACCCACTTCATGCTCGTCAGCGAAATGCCTCACGGCGGTCAGAAACTGTCGGGTTATGGCAAAGACATGTCCATGTACGGCTTGGAGGACTACACCACCGTTCGCCATGTGATGTTCAAGCACTGACGCTTTACCCCTGTGGGAACGGTCTTGTGTGGGAGCGCGCTCGCTCCCACAGTAAGCCCGGCGCCCGCGGGGCCTCATAACAATAAATACTTCGTAGGTTCTCCCCATGGATATCACCCGCCGCGACTTCCTCAACGGCGTCGCTGTCACCATTGCCGCTGGCATGACCCCGCTGCAACTGCTTCAAGCCGCTCCCGATGGTCGCTACTACCCACCCGCCCTCACCGGCCTGCGCGGCAGCCACGTCGGCTCGTTCGAAGTGGCGCACCAGATGGGTTGGGAAAAGAAGGTGTTCGACACCGACAAACTGCCGATCACCGAGCACTATGACCTGATAGTCGTGGGTGGCGGCTTGAGTGGGCTGTCGGCGGCGTGGTTCTACCGTGAGAAGCACCCCAAGGCGAAGATCCTGATCCTGGAAAACCACGACGACTTCGGCGGCCATGCCAAGCGCAATGAATTCCAGGCCGGTGGCCGCATGATCATCGGCTACGGTGGCAGCGAGGCGTTCCAGTCGCCCAACCACCTGTACAGCAAGGAGGTGAACGGGCTGCTGAAGAAACTCGGGGTGAACATCAAGCGCTTCGAAACCGCCTTCGACCGCCAGTTCTACCCAGGCCTCGGGCTGTCGCGCGGGGTATTTTTCGACAAGGAAAACTTCGGCGAAGACAAACTGGTGACCGGCGATCCCACCCCGATGGTGGCCGACGACATCGCGCCAGACCGACTGAATGCGCGTGCCATCAGCGATTTCATCAATGACTTCCCGTTGCCACCGGCAGACCGCCAGGCCCTGATTGAGCTGCACACGACGCCCAAGGACTACCTGCCGGGCAAGACCGCCGAAGAAAAGGCGACTTATCTGGCGGCGACCAGCTACCGCGATTTCCTGCTGAAGAACGTCGGCCTGTCAGAAGGCGCGGTGAAGTACTTCCAGAGCCGGACCAATGACTTCATGGCCCTGAGCATTGATGCGGTGGCCTCGTCCGATGCCTACAGTGTGGGTTTCCCTGGCTTTGCCGGGATGAACCTGGCGCCGATCAGCGAAGAAGCCGCTGCAGAAATGGAAGAGCCCTATATCTATCATTTCCCGGATGGCAATGCGTCGGTGGCGCGGTTGCTGGTGCGCAGTCTGATCCCAGGCGTGGCGCCGGGGCACACCATGGACGATATCGTGTTGGCCGCGTTTGACTACGCCAAGCTCGACCAGCCCAAGTCCGCCGTGCGCTTGCGCCTGAACAGCACGGCGGTCAGCGTGCGCAACGTCGGTGACAACGTGCATGTCGGCTACAGCCGTGGCGGACAACTCGCACAGGTGCGCGGCAAACGCTGCATCCTGGCCTGCTACAACATGATGATTCCGTACCTGCTCAAGGACTTGCCGGCGCCCCAAGCGCATGCCCTGAGCCAGAACGTGAAATACCCGCTGGTGTACACCAAGGTGGTGATCCGCAATTGGCAGTCGTTCCAGAAACTGGGCGTGCATGAGATTTACGCGGCGACCCAGCCTTACAGCCGGATCAAACTGGACTACCCGGTGAGCATGGGCGGCTACGACCACCCGCGTGACCCGACGCAGCCGATTGGCTTGCACATGGTCTACGTGCCCACCAGCCCCAACAGCGGCATGAACGCCCGCGACCAGGCCCGCGCCGGGCGGGGCAAGTTGTACGGGCAGACGTTCGAGCAGTTGGAAGCGCAACTGCGTGACCAGCTGCAACGCATGCTCGGCCCGGGTGGTTTCGACCATGAGCGCGATATCCTGGCGATCACTGTCAACCGCTGGTCACATGGTTATGCGAGCTTCTCCAACAGTCTGTTTGATGATGCCGAGGAGAACACAGCGTGGATGAACCTGGCGCGCAAGCCCGTGGGGCATGTGGCCATAGCCAACTCGGATGCGGCATGGAGTGCGTATGCCCATGCGGCGATTGATGAGGCGTATCGGGCGGTGGGTGAAGTCGCCTGACGTGCAGTCTGAATATGGGAGCGGGCTTGCTCGCTCCCATATTTGATCCTCATACTTTTCAAGTACTGCGCGCGTCCGCAGAGTCTGAAATGTCTTGTCGCATTTGCAACGCCATCAGCACGCTATCAATCAATTTTCCTACGTCATCGAACCGCTTAAGCTATCCGGCGTCTGTTTAATGTCCGTTGCGTTTGGTCGAAGGCATGTCCGAACCGTAATTTCTGATCCGCTACGTGCCAGG
>Ga0065714_10002379_pt1 | contig 20456 bp, 15 predicted proteins | sample MisRhiReplicate2_FD_59101 | JGI IMG/M metagenome (GOLD analysis project Ga0065714, IMG submission 59101) | Miscanthus rhizosphere microbial communities from Kellogg Biological Station, MSU, sample Rhizosphere Soil Replicate 2: eDNA_1 v2... | ecosystem: Host-associated > Plants > Roots >...
TGCGGATAAAACCATTCGTCTTTCATATGGAACAGTATCTGACCTTGTATTGGAGGATAAAACTATCCCTTACCAGACTACTTTAAACAGTTTGATTGCGAAAGCAGATACGCTGAATAAAGATTACTTCCTGAATAAAGATTTACAAGCGCTTTGGCAAAAGAAGGCTTATGGAAAGTATGGTGTAAATGGTGATATGCCGGTTTGCTTTGTCACCAATGGAGATGTTACAGGTGGGAATTCGGGAAGCCCCATGATGAATGCCAAAGGCCAGATTATTGGATTGGTGTTCGACTGTAACTGGGAATCGATGACCAGAGATTTTAATTATGAAAAAGAGCTGAATAGAGTTATTTGTGTTGATGTTCGTTATTTATTGTTCGTGACGGAGAAATTTTCAGGAACAAATAGAATTATCGGGGAAATTGAACAGGCCAATAAGATGGTTGCTAACTAAACCAAAAAGAAGGGGTGTTTCATGAGTTATGAATTCCCCTTTTTTAGAACATTTTAGAATATGAAACAAATACTGAAACAGTTGCTATTTGTGATTTGCAGTTTGATGTTTGCCAGCCAGGCTTTTGCGTCAAACGACATCAAAACTATTGTTAAAGGTTCCGTTCAGGGAATTGATATCACACACATAACCATATTTAATCGTGAATCCGTACGCGGTTCAAGAGTTACTGATTCCATAAAATCCAATGGACAGTTTCAATTTAATCTGAATGTAAAAGCACCAGGATTCTATGTAGTTTCCATGGGGGCAGATGAGCCGACTGAATTTGAAATGTACCTTAATCCGGGTGATCAGCTTAGTCTAAAGATAGGAAAGGACCAGGTTATAATGACGGGTAAGGGGAGTGTATTGAACCAGTTTCTATATGATACGGCTACTAAATTTAAATATAATCCGCTTGATTTAGCCAGTCATCTGGAAACTTATAACAATCACGTTAAGGCTATAAATAATTCAACAAATGCAGAGGTAGTTCGTCGTCGTGCGCTTTTATTGGGCAATGCACAGGGTGTTTTTCTTGATCAGGCATTTGGTCCGCTTTTGGAATCGAAAGCCCATGGTGCTGATGGTCAGATGATGAATGTTGAATTTGCTGATCTGAATGTTGTTTTAGTTCCTGAAATTATGGTTCACCCTAATTGGAGGTTAAATATCACCGAGCTGATGTTTGCAAAAATAAAAGCAGGACAGTTAAAGATAAATCATGCACATACCTGGGTGGCCGATTTTGGTAAGGCTATTGAAAATCAGAAATTAAGAGAGGCCTATATCACAGCAACACTTAGTTACGCTGCTTCTACCGGAGATCTGGTAGCTGTTCCTAAAGAAATAAAGGCGGCATTGCCATTGATTAAAAACCCGGTTAATATGGCCAAAATAAATGGTCTGAAAGCTAAAATTAATCAAGGATTGAATTTCTATAGAAATGCACCTGTAGGAACTGACATGAGTGCCTATACTTTTCAAAATGCTAAAGATGAGTTGGTTTCTATTAAAGACTATAAAGGGAAACTGATTTATGTAGATGTCTGGAATACAGGTTGTAAACCTTGTATTGCCGAAATGCCTTATTTAAAACAGTTAGAGCAGGACTTACATGGGCAAGATATTGTTTTCCTCTCTGTTTCTTGTGACTACGATTTAGCGATGTGGAAGAGGTTTTTGCAGAAGCGTAATATGAGCGGTGAACAATTAATCATGACGGGTAAAAGAGATACTTTCTTTGATAAAATTGGAAAAGGGGGAGTGCCTCGTTTTGTGATTTTAGACAAGGAAGGTAAAATGCTGGATTATAATAGCTGTAAGCGTCCCTCTAATCCGATATTGAAAATTTATTTGACAGAACTACTTAACCAATCAAAACTATGATATCATCAAGAGTTGCATTTATTGCAATTATATTATGTTCTTTTTTCTCGGTGAAAGCTCAGGAAACCGAGATTAAAGGGATTTCAAAAAAAACAAAACCTGATTTAGTGAAGCTATTTGGAGTAAATCATGGCCAAATGGTAGAAATTGCATCCGTAAAACCAGCCGCTAATGGTGCGTTTGCTTTTAAATTTAAACCTGCCTATAAAGGGTATTACCTGGTCGGCTTTGGAACGGTAAATAATGGTACTCAGGATAAATATAAGCTATATGTGCAAGGTAACGATCAGATCAATCTTGAATTGACAGATACGTCATACATCCTTAAAGGCAAGAATACTAAAGAGAATCTGGTATTAGAACAATGGTATAAGACCGCTTATAAGGTGGAGCGCAAAACGATTTATTTTAATCGTGGTTCCAGATCATTTAAAGAGTTTTTTCCAATGCTGGAAGAAGCAGTTGCCCAATCAAAGCCTTTTGGCGCTGGCATTAATACCGGGAATAGTCATTTCGACATTTTAATGCGCCAAACCATAGCTTATGATCTTGGATATTATACTTTAACCTTGTTACTGTATCCTTCTGCTTCCAGGCCAGATGAAAATGATTTTACTGCTTATATTAAGAATTTTAAGGCAGATGATTTCCTTCAAGATGAGGTATTGCTTCAATTTCCTTACGGGATAAATATGTTGAATAACCTTGTTGCATTTAAAAACAAGGGATTAGGATATGATTTTGATAAAGATGTAATGTCTATTCCAAACGATCAGTTGAAAGGGGATTATGCATTGATGTATGCCGCTTTTGCAAGATCATATAACAAGTACAGACAAATAGTAGATAAATACAGTAAATATTTTACCAGAGATGATCAGAAATTACGCGCAGAAGCTATTGAAGCTAAGAATGGCGTATATAAGCCAGGAGCAAAGGCATTTGATTTTGCCTTTCCTGATGTAAACGGAAAGGTGGTTTCCTTAAATGATTTTAAAGGTAAAGTGGTGCTGGTGGATGTCTGGGCAACCTGGTGTGGTCCTTGTGTAAAAGAGATTCCTTCATTAAAAAAGTTGGAAGAGGAGTTTCATGGCAAGGACGTCGTATTCTTAAGCGTTTCTGTGGATGACCATAAGGATAAGGAAAAATGGAAAAAGTATGTTGCTGATGAGCATTTAGGCGGAGTACAGATTCATGCCGGACCGGGGTCGGAAATCTCTAGAGACTATAAAATTAGTGGTATTCCGAGGTTTATGCTTTTCGATAAAAATGGGAATATAATAGATGTAGATTCACCCCGGCCAAGTGATCCAAAATTAAAAGGTATTTTGAATAAATGGTTAGAATGAAGAAGCTCAGTCCAGCCCTGGTCACTGTCTGGTTACTGTTCGGTTACGGTCTAGGTATAAAAGGCCTTTTAAAGGGCTTTTAAAGGACTATGCTAGGAGTTGCGTAGGACCCTGGTCCTAGTAAACTCCTAGCATAGTCCTAGGATAGTCGTATGTTATCCTTATCATTCATCCAGGATAATGCAGGGATTATGCAACGATTAAGTTTTAGTAAACAGTTATGTTTATGCCTTGGGCTTGGCTTAATCTGAAACCTTTGAATCTGTGATTCAAAGGCTTTTTTGTTTAATTGATTGGAAATAAGCAATGTTGTTTATTTTTGTAATTCGAAATATTTTTCTAATATTAGGATTAAGTTTTGTCTAAAAATGGGGGGCTATAGTAAGTATACTGATCAGGATTTGACCGAATTTCTTCGGGATGGGGATCGAATGGCATATACTGAAATCTATAACAGATATAATCGTCTGTTATATCTGTTCGCCTATAAGCGTCTGGGTAATCGCGAAGAGGTAAAAGATCTTATACATGAAGTTTTTCTCTCACTTTGGTTAAATCATCAACACGTAAATCTTACTTATAGTCTATCGACCTATTTACATACTGCAGTGCGAAACAAGATTATTGATCTTATCGCTCATAAACAGGTTTCCGGCAGATATATAGAGACGTTTAATAATTTTATACAATCAGGTCAAAATACTACGGATCATTTGATCAGGCACAATGAACTATTAGCCTTAATTGAAAGCGAGATTCAGGCACTTCCAAAAAAAATGAGAGCCGTTTTCGATTTAAGCCGGAAATCGAATTACTCCAGAAAAGAAATTGCTGAAGAGCTGGGCTTATCCGAGCAAACGGTTAAAAGTCATATGCAGCATGCTTTAAAAATTTTAAAGGTTAAACTCGGTTCTTTAATGGTTTTGGTATTTCTTATCGATCCTTAAAATTATTTTTATTTTTTTTTAACCCCTTCGTCGTATCTGGCCGACTAACAACTAAATATTCCAAAAATAGTTGTAGATATGAATGATGAAGGATTAAAAGAATTATTAGTAAAGTATAGAGCGGGTGATTGTACTGAGGAGGAGAAGGTCTTGTTGGAGAATTGGATCTCTAACGTAACTTATCCTGAGTATCAAATTTCAGAGGAAGACTTACAACAGGACCTATCTGAAATAAGGAGTAACCTTCCACTGGTTAAAACAGTTAAATTATGGCCCCGCATTGCGGCTGCAGCATCCGTTATTTTCCTCTTGGGATTCGGGATCTTCTTTTATAACTATAAAGCTTCAGAAGGAAACCAGTTAGAAATGGGTTTGTTAAGTGATGTCGGTCCGGGGGGAAATAAAGCCTTTCTCACACTGGGTAATGGACAACGTATAGCCCTTACTGATGCAAGCAATGGTACGCTGGCCAAACATTCCAATGTTGAAATTATAAAAACAGCTGATGGTCAGCTCATCTATACAACGGATAGTAAAGCTCCGGTTTCTTCCGAATTGGTTTATAATACAATCGAAACACCCAATGGTGGAAAATATGAAATCACGCTTCCTGATGGGACGCATGTTTGGCTGAATTCCGCTTCTACATTAAAATACCCTGCATCATTTGCCTCATTAAAAGAAAGAAAGGTCGAATTAAGAGGAGAAGCTTACTTTGAAGTTGCTCATAATAAAACTGTTCCATTTAAGGTGAGTTCTTCAGGTCAAACTGTTGAAGTGCTGGGAACGCATTTTAATGTTAATTCTTATGCAGATGAAGGGACTACAAAAACAACACTTCTTGAAGGTGCAGTGAAAGTATCTCTTCAAGGTTCGAAAGATTTCAGGTTACTCAAGCCCGGTGAGCAGGCTGATAATCGCGGTGGCAGCATCGAGATCTCAAAAGCAAATACAGATCAGGCAATGGGNTGGAAAAATGGAGATTTTGTATTTAAGGGGGAAGATGTGAAAGCTGTTATGCGCCAGCTGGCAAGATGGTATGATGTTGAAATAGAGTATAAAGGGAATGTTTCNGANATAGGTTTTGTGAGTACGATCTCAAGATCAAGAAAATTATCNGAGGTAATTAAAGTACTACAAGCAACAGAGGGTGTTCATTTTAAAATNGAAGGAAGGAGGGTTTTAGTTATGCCTTAAACAATATTTAAAAGGTTAGCTGAAAACAATCGGGAACGTTGACGCGTCCCCGATCAAAAGTCAGAAAGCCTTAATAACAATGCTTGGAAACATATTTATCAACTTAAACCGACGTATAAATGTACAAATTTTACAATAAGATTTGGCATAGTCTGACCAACTGTGCCATGCGTTTCATAGGAGATATTCTATCGGAGGCATTTTCAGGGTGTCATTTAAAGAAATGGATAATGAGAATGAATTTAATAATCATTACACTATGTTTAGCCTGTCTGCAAATAACATTTGCGGCTAATGCGCAAAGTATAACCTTAGCTAAGAAGAATGCTTCGCTTGATGAAGTTTTCCAGGAACTTAGGAAGCAAAGTGGTTACGATTTTGTCATCACTAATGCTCAGATTAAACAAGCCAAACCGGTAACGATTCGTGTTGATCGCGAGGAATTGATTACTGTACTGAATAAGTGTTTTGAGGGACAACCCTTTACTTATGCTATTGAGAATAAGACAATCGTTGTTATACCTAAAAAAAAGGAGCAGCAATCGACAATAGCCGCTGATATCAGTTTAAAAGGTAGTGTAACTGATGAAAAAGGGCTGGCAATTGTTGGGGTTACAGTAAAAGTAGATGGGACTTCATTTGGTACTTCTACAAATGAACAAGGTAACTACAAATTGAACCTAACACCAGGTAAATACAGGCTTATTTTTAGTTGTGTTGGCTTTTACACCCGAATTATGGATAATGTTCTCATTGATGATGGTAAGATTCGGGAGATCAACATCGTCATGAAAGCAACGATAGCTTTCCTGCAGGAAGCCGTAGTTGTGGGGTATGGTGTGCAAGAAAAAAAGAACGTTACAGGGGCTATTGGTACTTATAAGCCTGGTGAAGAAATAGGACAAGTTCCGTTAACCATTGATAATGCGCTGGTGGGTAGAATTGCCGGAGTTCAGGTTATGCAATCATCCGGTATGCCAGGTAGCGCTTCGGCTATTATTATTCGCGGGATTAGTACTTTGAATAAAAATGGAAATTCACCACTTGTAGTTATTGATGGGGTGCCGGTTTATAGTATTGATCGTAATAACAACACGACTGATTTTAGCGGGGGGCGATCTCCGGGATTCACATTCGGTGGAACCGGTATAGATGAGACTTATATGAATGGGTCGGAGAATATGGTAGAAAATAACCCCCTGGCAAGTATCAATCCGGAAGATATAGAATCCATTGAAGTATTGAAAGACGCTTACGCTACGGCCATTTATGGCTCCAGAGGAGCTGCAGGAGTTATTTTGGTGACTACCAAAAAAGGAAAAGCAGGGAAGACGAAAATCGACTTGTCATTGTCATCTTCAACTAGCAATCCTGTCAAAACCCCTACAATGATGAGCGGTGATCAGTACGCTGATTTTTACACAGGCTTTTTGAAACTTAAAAATCCGCAGTCGACTTTAGTTTTTCCGAAAGGAATTAATACCGATTGGTTGGATGAGGTTACCCGGACAGCAATAGGAACCAATGCGTCTCTGTCCGTATCCGGAGGCAATGAAAATTTAGTTTACGCGATTAGTGGTGGCTATGATAAGCAACAGAGTTATATTGTAAATAATGACTTTAACCGTTATCAGGGACGCGTAAATCTGGAAGGTAGTTTATCTAAATTCATTAAGGTCGGGGCAAATATGTCTATGTCATACGTGAAAAATAATGCTTTGAATTCCCAGCGTGTATACCGGAATGCGGTATTGCAGGCTCCTAATGTGCCTATTACTGATGCAAAGGGGGACTATGTCTGGAGGTTTGGGGATAACCCGCAAGGGGTAAATGAAGATACGAATCCGGTTGCATGGGCAAAGACAGGAGCTAACCACAGGATTGATACGCGGATGTTGGGTAATGTTTATACAGACATCAAATTTGCGCCCTGGGTTACCTGGCATACCGATTTCGGCGTGGATTGGATAGATGGTAAGGCGTATTCCCGTGAGGTTGATAAATTAGGTACACCAGAGGGAATGGCTACTTCTACCGTAACTGATAACCGCCGTTGGGTAATTAGTAATGAATTGCGCATTAACAAGTTGTTGGGTTACAGACATGGTTTTAATGCAACAATAGGTCAGTCGTTTGAAACTTCCACTGAAGGTGTAAGCAGTATAGCTGGTGAAAGGTTCCAAAGTGATGATATTTTAAGTATCAATGCCGCAGGTACTAAAAAAGTCAGCAATGCCTTAGATCAGAAATGGGCATTGGTATCTTACTTTGGCCGCTTGAATTATCAGTTTAACAACAAATACTTAGCAGGTGTCACCTATCGCTTAGATGGCTCATCAAAATTTAGTAAGAATAAACGTTATGTGGGGTTCCCCTCTTTCTCATTGGGATGGGTGCCAAGTGAAGAATCATTTTTGAAAGATGTAAAATGGATGGATCAGCTTAAATTCAGAGGAAGTTTAGGCTATACCGGAAACGATGGGGGAGCCGGTTATTATGGTAACCAGGGAACCTATAAACCAAATCCATATGGAGCTACTTATGGAACTATTGGTTCATTAGAAGTTTTATTGCCTAATAATCCTAATCTGGAATGGGAAAAAACAACGATGATCGATGTTGGGATGGATTTATCGTTGTTGCGTTCGCGTCTTACTTTAACACTTGATTATTATAACAAAAAAACTAAAAACTCTATCGTAGGATCTCCATTGCCTAGTTTCATGGGATTTAGCACACAGTCGCAAAACCTTGCTGATATCACGAATGAGGGCTGGGAAATCACACTTAATTCACAAAATGTGGTAAGTAATAAATTCAAATGGTATACGAATTTTAATATTTCCAGAAATACTAACGTCATCAATAAACTTCATAAAATTGACCCTGAAGAAAGCGCGCGCATGCTGGAGTATAATGGTGGGCGTTATTGGGCACCAGGTGCTTCAGCAACATCATTCTATATGTATGAATGGGGTGGGATAAATGCCCAGAATGGAAACCCGATTTGGATAGATAAAAATGGTACTAGCGTTGAAAAACCGATCCCAACAACTGACTTTATGAATCCTAACCAGCATCGTAAAGTAATGGGAGATGCCTTGCCGAAATTCTTTGGTGGTTTGGGAAATACATTTAGCTATCAAGGGCTTGAGTTGAATGCCTTCTTTACGTTCGTCCATGGTAATAAAATATTTAATGGAGCCAAAGCTGCTACCCTAAATTATACTGAAGGTACCTTCTCGGGACTTAATGCGAGAAATCTGTCTACTGAACAACTGAACTATTGGAAAAATGCGGGAGATCAAACCGGTATTCCTGGCCTGCTCAATGAATCAAACAATGTGTCTATGGGCTTTTTTGGTGCAACTGATTATACGCAGGGACGCTATACATCCCGTTTCCTTGAAGGCGCTTCTTATATCAAATTACGCAATTTAACATTGGCATACACCCTTAAAAGAAAACTTGGATCTGATTCGTATCGAATAAAGGTTTTTGTGGAAGGGAATAATTTGTTCACCATTACCAAGTATAGTGGAATGGATCCGGAACTAAGTGCATATGGTTCTTCGGCGCTAAATTCCGGTTACGATGAATTGACCTTGCCACCGATGCGCAGCTTCAGATTAGGCATACAATTAGGACTCTAATTCTTAACTAAAAACCTTTAACCATGAACAAATTGAACCTAAATAAAATATTCATAAGCGCTATGATAGCTGGTATGATGCTGCTATCGGCTTGTGGTAAACAAATAGACCTTGCGCCGGAGTCTATTATTACAGAGAAGGACGCTTTGACCCACCAGAAAGGCGCAGAGAAATTATTGGCGGGCGTATATTTGAGCTTCTTCGATGCTTCAAAGGGGGATGCCTATGCCATTCCTGATTTGACTACAGGCGTACTATCGAGTTTTTCTCCAGATTATGCTACAGGTAATCTTGATTCCCGAAATGCTGCAGCCCTCAATATCTGGAGTAATAATTTTAAGGCGATCGGCCTCGCCAATGTGATCATCAACAAATTGCCTGAACATGCAACATTTGATGTGGCACTACAAAAGCAATACGTTGCTGAGGCTAAGTTTATCAGAGCATTTTCCTTTTTTAACTTGCTTAAATACTTTGGTGATGGAGCATTGCAAAATAAAATGGAAGGTTTGTGTGTTCCGTTACGCCTGGATGCTTTTGATGGTTATGATGGTTCGCAGAATATACCTCGTTCTATCAATTCAGCAGTTTATGTACAAATCATTAAAGACCTTGATGACGCCATTATTGATTTAAAATCTGAATTTGAAGCAAATGTTGATCAGCATGGAAGAGCTACAAAATCTGCCGCAAGAGCGCTAGCCTCTAGAGTAAGTCTTTACAAAAAAGATTATGCGAAAGTGATTGCCTATACAAATGAGGTTTTGACCGATCAAGGATATGGTTTGGAGACCAGTATTACCAGCGTTTTTCCAGTTAATACTATAACGTCGGTAAATGTTCCCTTTAGCAAGGAGATTGTATTTGGATTTCCTGTGACCTGGAACCAGGATGTGAGCCAATACAAGTTTCATGATCTTTATTATGCTTATGGCATATTAACGCCTGGTGCCACTTTTTTAGCTTCCTACAATGCAGCAGATGTTAGAAGAACAGGGTTTTATGTAAATCCCCAGAGTCCATTTAGTAATCTGAAATTCTCTCATCCTAATATAGTCGATAACCTGATGATGATTCGTATTTCGGAGGTTATGCTAAATAAAGCAGAAGCAGAAGCTTTTCAAAATGGAGTGACTACAACGGCGGTTGGGCTATTGAATACTGTTTATCGACGTGCTTTCGCTGTGGGGCAAAAGCCAGCGCTTTATACGATTGCCGATTTTATCAGCAAAGAAAAACTCATTGAGCGTATTCTTCAGGAGCGACTTTGGGAATTGGCTTTTGAAGGACATAGTCGTTTTGATTTTATCAGATCTGGCTTAAAGCCTAGTCCGCAATTACCGGAGAATAAATACGCATTCCCAATTCCACAAAGGGAAATAGACATTACGAATAATTTAATTAAACAAAATCCTGGATATTAAAAAATGTATAAATTCTTGTTATCCGTGACCATAAGTGGTTCACTAGTTATGGCAGCACATGCTCAAAATCGTGAAATAAAATTTAATCACGATACGCCTTTTAAAACAGTCTTAGAAGAAGCCAAGAAGGAAAATAAGCTGATCTTTTTTGATGCTTATACTACCTGGTGTGGCCCTTGTAAAGAAATGGCTAATACGGTTTTTAAAACGGATAGTGTGGCCGATTTTTTTAATCAATCCTTTGTAAACCTTAAGGTGGATATGGAAAAAGGCGAAGGACCTAAACTGAAAGATCAGTTTGGTATAAGTGCCTACCCGACATTATTGTTTATTGATGGTGATGGGAATGTTGTACATAAATTAGTTGGTTCTTCGCCGGCTGGGGAGTTTATGGTCGAATCGAGAAAAGCGTTGAATCCGGATAAGACAGTTTTTGGACTTGCAAAGAAATTTAATGCCGGAGATCATTCTCCTGAATTGCTAATTGCTTATATGACTGCTCTTGAAACGGCCTATGAACACGTAAAAATGGGGGAAGTGGCCAAAGTATATTTTGATACCTTTCCTAAGGAAACATTATTAGAAAGTGCAAATTGGGAAATGGAAAGTCGCTTCCTTTTTGATGTAAGTTCCAAAGCTTTCGCCTATTTACATGGTAAAACAACTGAATTAAGTGAGTTATATGGTAAACAAAAAGTGAGCATGTATTTTGGTCAGGTTTTTAGTTCTACTATTAGTGGTTTAAAAAAATCTTACACAACTAAAGAAAATCTTGAAGCTGCTAAGGTTAAGGCTAAGGCGATGGAAACACTACTGGGTGAAAAAAGTGATGCGGTTTCAAAACGACTTCTTTTTTCTTTGCATTTAACTCAGTTGGCAGGCACTAAGCAATGGGATCAATATTGCGGATTAATTGATAAGACACTTAGGCTGTCAGCTGAAGGAAAGAAACCGGACGCATACACAGTTTTATGGTCTGGAATGGAGATGATTAATGCAGCTCCGGAAAAAAATGCCGGGAATGCATTAAAATGGGCTGATTATTATAGCGTTGATAAAGACCTCTTTACTTCTATTTTGGTTTCTGACTTAAGAAAAATGGCAAACACGAAAATGGGAAAAGCAAAAGAGGCACAAGAATCTGCTTTAAATTCAGAGCGTTTGCGAAAAGAAGCAGGTGAAAAGGGGCAAATGACTCCGCCGATAATGAAACCATAATAACTAATGAAAAATTAATAAACAGAAAAATCATAACAACATGTACAAAAAAGTAATGGGATTAGTCGTCGCCGTATTGTTAACAATGGGCTCATTGTATGCACAATCAGGGAAAAGTATCACGGTAAAGGGGAAAGTGAAATTTCCTGATCCAACAGGAAAGTATAAGATCTATTTAGGCCAGTATAAAGGGGATGGCTTTAATACTGAATTTAAGGCGATCGATAGTGTAAAGCTAAAGCCGGACAACACTTTTTCATTTACTATTAAAACCGATAAGCCTGATTTCTATATGGTTCGGGTTTACTATATGGATCAAATTGAATTTTGGGCCGATAAAGAGAATATGAATATGTCATTCCGTGGGATTGATACTGCAAAAATGATTGTTAAGAACCCTCCATATATTCTCATTGAAGGTTCTCAGCAAAATGATGTGGTTAACCATGTGAATTTTGCTTTTCACAGGAACTATCAGAATATGATATTGCTATATAATCAGCTTTATAAAGCTGAAACAGCAAAGGATTCGCTATGGACTGTCCATGCAAAAATCAATACCGACAGTTTGTCTACAGATTTTTCTTCCAGAATTAAATTACTTGTCAAAATGTACCAGAACAGTCCTGCAGTTTTATATGCTTTGAAATTTTTACGATGGGAGCGCGATGGGGAGTTGATGATGACTACATTAGATAATCTGGCGAAAAAATACCCAAATCTACCACAGATTAAAAAGCAAAAGGCGGATCTTTTAGCGGACATAGCACAAACTAAGAAAATTGCCAATGGCATGCCAGCTCCTGATTTTGCTTATGCCGATTTAAATGGAAAGAAATGGGGACCTAAGGATTTTAGAGGTAAATACCTGATTATTGATTTTTGGGCATCCTGGTGTGGCCCTTGTCGACAGGAAATACCTCATTTGAAGGAAGTTTATAAAAAATATAAAGACAAAGGCCTGGACATTTTAGCTGTATCAATTGATGCCAAAGCCAATGACTGGAAAAAGGCATTAAATGAAGAGAAAATGACCTGGCCACAGATCAATGCGCCTGAATCTAAACCGGTAATGAGTTCATATTTGTTTAGTGGTATTCCTTATTTGGTATTAGTAGATAAAGAAGGACGAATTATTGAGAAGAACTTGCGAGGAGAAAGCCTTGACGAGAAATTGAAAGAAATATTTGGTATATAGAAACAGAGATATGAGAAAATTATTTGGAGCGATATTCGTATTGATTGTAATCGCAAGTGTGAAACCTGCTCAAGCACAAGAAATGGGTACGGCACAAAAGGCACAGTGGGATGTAACTAAGGAAGCAACAGTAAAAGCTGATCAGGAGACGGTGTGGGAGTTGATTTCTAACTTGAAACATATTGGATTGTATACAAAAGATTTTATTAAATCTGTTGAAGTTAAAGGGACTTCATTGCCATTTGATCGGATACTTACTTTTACAGACGGTACTACACGAAGCGAACAAATAGAGCAGATGGAACGCCAACACAAATTCATGTCCTATAAGATTAGCGCACAGTCTTTACCGAAGGGGCTGAAGGATGTTACTATTGGCGTATTCACTAAAGCTAAAGGAGAGTCGACAGAACTAAGCTGGTTGGCTATGGTTGAAGGAGAGAAAGATGCTAAGAAAGCATTTATGGCACAGCTTACAGTGGAGTTTGAAAAATATGCATCAGGAATAACTAATCTAATTAATAATTCTGTTCCTGCTGCAAAAATGAATTAACCGAGAAATCTGTAAAGGTTCAAGTAAAAATAGTCAAGCCTTTAAGTCGTAAGATTTAAAGGCTTTTTTTACAAAGTCTGTGTCCGAAAGCGTTTTTTCTATATGGAATAAGTTGACAGTTATCTGTTTTTTTAGGCTATTGCAATAAATCAAACACCCTATCTTTGCCCGTTCAAACTCAGAATAGCGAAAAAAGGAATGGAGAAGACAGAGTTCAACGCAAAATCTACAATAGAATTAGTATTGACAGTTGCAGGAGTTATTTTTCTGGCAACAAATTTAAGAGCACCTATAACTTCAGTTGGGCCTGTAATAAAAGAAATAAGTGATGATTTGGGCTTATCAAATATTCAGGCCGGTCTGGTTACTACTATTCCCTTGTTGTCTTTTGGCTTATTATCTGGTTTTGTGCCCGGAATTTCAAGAAAGCTGGGAATGGAGAAGTTTTTATTGTTTTCTTTATTGTTACTGATGTTTGGTCTTTGCGTGAGAATTTCGGGAAGTGTTTATATGTTATTTTCGGGTGCGGCTCTTGTTGGCGCTTCCATTACTGCCGGTAATGTAATCATGCCTGCATTTATCAAAAAAGAGTTCCCAAAACAAGTGGGCTTAATAACTGGTATTTATTCTGTGGCTATGAACCTGACATCTGCCATGGCTGCTGGTTTTAGTATTGCAATTGGCCAAAGCACTGGCTGGGGTTGGAAAGCATCTATAGGAGTTTGGGCGCTGGTAGCATTGATTTCTATTTTAGTATGGCTCCCTCAGCTATTAATGAAAAAACAAGGAGATGCTGTTTTAGCTGCGGTTTCCTTTAAATCACTTTTTAAATCCAGATTGGCCTGGAATGTTACCATTTTTATGGGATTACAGTCATTGATATTTTACTGTATGGTAGCATGGTTGCCTGCCGTATTACTATCATGGGGAATGACAAAGGAAGATGCAGGATGGGTTTTATCTTACGTCCAATTGGCTCAATTACCAATTACATTTATTGGGCCGGTTTTAGCAGGTAAAATGAAGAACCAACAGCTCTTGGTTTGGATTACAGGGGTTTTAATGATGATCGGCGTCTTATTGTTAATTGTTTTCAAAACACAATTCATCATTTTATCAGTGATTCTGATAGGGATTGCCGGTGGGTTAGCCTTTAGTTTGGCGATGATGTTTTTTATACTAAGAACAAAAAATCCACAGGCAGCGGCCAGCTTATCTGGTATGGCGCAATCTTTTGGTTATTTATTGGCTGCTACGGGACCGCCAATTTTTGGCTTATTATATGATTTTACAGATAATTGGACTATATCCTTCTATTTTCTGCTTGTTGCTATAGCAGTTTTAATATATGTAGGGATTAATGCTTCGAGAAATAGGGTTATATAGTTAATTCCTCGCCGGTTAAGCAATAAAAAAGATTCTGAAGCTGATGAACATAGGCTAACTTATAGTCCAACATAGCAATTTCACCATCCATAGGTTGCAAATCTTCATTTAATACAAACTGATGCCCATTTTTCTTTTCCAGAACATAAGTAGTCTCAAAACCTTCGTCATATTCAAACTCAAATTTCTCAAAGCCAAATTTGATGAGCCATTCTTCAGTTAGTTGTATTGGCTCCATTAATCCGGCAGAATCGATATCAGATCCGTAAGGTATTTGCTCCGGGTGCCCGTGGTCTAATGTGTAATTCCCTATTCGTAGTTCGCTTGAGTCCATAATCAATTGTTTAAGCGCAAAAATAGGATAATTATTGAAGGTTCGAATTCCTGCTGGTAATTTCCATCGGGAAATGGGTGGCTGTTTCTTTCAAAATATTTATTTCTTAACATAGGTCAATGCCTTGGGATAAACTTCGTACCTATCTTTGAATCAAATTAAAAACCCTGAAAATGAAATTAAAAATTAACACCATTTTATTGTTAGTAGCTGTAGTAGGACTATCAGCTTTTACAAACCCAAGTAAACCAGTTGCCTATACGGTAGATGCTGCAAAATCAACCATTACATGGCTTGGTAAAAAAGTAACAGGATCCCATAACGGAACTATTGCTTTAAAATCTGGATCGTTAAATGTTAACGGTAAAAACGTAACGGGTGGTACGTTTGTTATCGATATGACTTCAATTAAAGATGCTGATGGTAGCGATAAGTTAGAAGGTCACTTGAAAGCTGATGATTTCTTCGGTTCATCTAAATTCCCAACTTCAACTTTTGTAATCACTAAAGTTACTGGTAAAGGTGCAAACGTAACTGTTTCAGGTAACCTGACGATCAAAGGTATTACTAAGCCACTAAGCTTCCCTGCAACTGTAGCTGTGAATGCTGATGGTACTGTTTCAGCTTTAGCTGGTAAAATCAATGTTGATAGAACTAAATATGATATCAGATACGGTTCAAAATCATTCTTCGATAGTATTGGCGACAAAGCAATCGATGATAACTTTGAAATCGGAGTGAAATTAGTAGCTAAAAAGTAATCTTCCTATAAAGGAATGGAAAGGCTTGCTCATTTTTGGGCAAGCCTTTTTTTTCAGTATTGTCAATTATTAATTGATTGAACTGGCATCGAATAGTCCATTAAAAAAGTCATATCATCTATTTTGTCGTGAACACCCTGGTTGTAATTTGGTATATTTATTTCCCACTTTTGTTTAAGAAAATAATCCAATACCAAATTCTATTTAAAAGATTACAACTGCAGTTATTACATTAGACCAATTCAAATTGAAAAAATTAATCTTCATACTCATTATCAGTTTTGCCAGCCACATCAGCTTTGGTCAAAGCCTGAAACAATATAACCTCAATTTCGATAAACTGGCCGCAAAGTGGGATGAAGCTATGCCTTTGGGAAATGGAATGCTAGGCGCATTGGTTTGGTCTAAAAACGATAAACTCCGACTTTCTTTAGATCGTGCTGATTTATGGGACGAACGCAATGCCCTGCCGGATTTAAATAGATATAATTTTAAATGGGTACAGCAGCAGGTTGACAAGAAAGACTACCGTATTGTACAACAAAAGCTAGACGATGCGTATGATCAAACTTATCCTACAAAATTGCCCGCGGGTGCTATGGAGTTTAATATTTCATCCTTTGGTAAAGTAACTTCGAATGTATTGGATATAAAAACTGCCGTTAATACAGTGGAATTTGAGAATGGAACCATATTCAAATGCTTTGTTCAAGCCCTGAAAAATCAAGGTGTTTTTATTTTTGAAAATTTAAAAAGCACAGCACTGTTACCAGAATTGTTCGTACATAATTATGCTGGTGCCGAAAAAAATGTAAATGATAATAGCCATTCAGGTGTTGGCCTCCAAAAATTAGGTTATGCTAAAGGGAATGTAACCAAAACCGGGAATACCATCCGGTACAAACAACCGACTTACGACAATAGGTATTACGAAATCTTAATTAAATGGACCCGAAAAGGGAATAGAATTACTGGAACCTGGACAATTGCCAATAATCAACCAGCTACTTTAGCAGATTTAAATTTGACAGGGGAAACTGGTTTGGTGAAAAGCCACATGGCATGGTGGGCAAATTTTTGGAGTAAATCTTCTATTTCGGTTCCTGATGAATTGATTCAAAAACAATATTACTTAGAACAATACAAATTGGGTTCGGTAGCTCGGAAAGGAGGACCAGCAATTACCTTGCAAGCCGTTTGGACAGCGGATAATGGAAGCTTGCCGCCCTGGAAGGGTGATTTTCACAACGATTTGAATACACAATTGAGTTATTGGCCAACTTATACCTCCAATCATTTGGCAGAAGGTAAGACTTTTACTGATTGGCTTTGGAAGGTAAAAGGCGAAAGTGAAAAATATACCAGGAGTTATTTTCGTGTTAAAGGTGTTAATATTCCTGGGGTAGTTACTTTGAGTGGTTATCCAATGGGTGGATGGATTCAGTATGCAATGAGCCCAACAGTGGGTGCCTGGTGTGCACAGCATTTTTACTGGCAGTGGAAGTATAGCATGGATAAGCAATTTTTAGATGAGCAGGCCTATCCATACATCACGCAATCGGCTACTTTTCTGGAAAATATTACTTTTTTGAAGGATGGTATTCGCAAATTACCCTTGAGCTCAAGTCCAGAATACAACAACAATGATATCACCGCCTGGTTTAAAGATTGGAGCAACTTCGATTTAGGACTGGCCAAATTTCTATTTAAGGCCTCTGCCGAAGTTTGTGAAGCCAAGGGGTTCAAAGCGGAGCAAAAACACTGGTTAGAAATTGCGTCAGAACTACCGGATTACGAGGTGAATGAAACCGGATTTACCATAGCTCCTGGACAGAATTTAACAAGTTCACATCGCCATATGTCACAATACATGGCCATTTATCCTTTGGGACTATTAGATTACAACAAAGCGGAAGATAAAATTCGGATCGATAATTCCTATAAACAATTAGAAGCGAAAGGCACAAAGGCTTGGTGCGGTTATTCATTTAGTTGGATGGCATCGTTATATGCGCGGGCTTTTCAGGGAGACAAGGCTCTGAAACAATTGCAGATTTTTGCGGATAACTTCTGTTCGCCTAATAGTTTTCACCTTAATGGAGATCAAAAAGGAGGTCAATATTCTGATTTTACCTATCGTCCGTTTACATTAGAGGGAAATTTTGCATTTGCACAAGGTGTTAACGAGTTATTGTTGCAAAGCCGGGATGGATACGTTGAAGTATTTCCTGCAGTGCCGAGCACCTGGAATAATTGCTCTTTTAAAGATTTAAGAAGCGAGGGCGCATTTTTAATAAGCGCTAGTAAAGTAAATGGCATGACTGAAAAAGTAGAGGTCTTTTCGGAGCAAGGTGGGACATTGAAGGTTAAACTCCCATTTAAAACTTTACGGGCAAAAAGTATAAAGGGGGGAGCTGTTCCTGTCAAAACTAAGGATGGTATAATATCTTATAAGTTCAAAAAAGGAGAAACTATTGTTTTTCAAAGTGGATAAGGATTAAAAGCCTTTGAGTCTAAGATTCAAAGGCTTTTTTGTTTTTGAGGAAAATAATTATTATGTCGTACTTAATCTGAACGAAACTTGTATATTGGAGCTCATTTCTGAATGAAAGAGATGAACCAATAACCACAAACTTGAAATGAAACTAACCGTTAAACTTATTTTGATGTTGCTAATATGTGGCTCTCTCAACGCTCAGGAACACATCAGCATTATTCCTAAACCTGTTCAAATGTCGACAGGACAAGGTAAATTTATAATCAATGAACACACTGCAATAAATATTGTAAACAGCAAAAGCGACTTAAAACCAATTGCAGCGTTTTTAAATACTTATATCAAAGGTATTGCCGGATTTACTTTGCCGCTGAAGAGAAAATCAGCTAACTCAATTAGTTTAAGCATGATTAAGAATCAGGAAATAGGGTCCGAAGGTTATTTACTTAATGTATCTCCTGACCTAATCGATATTAAAGCAAATACTACTGCCGGTCTTATTTATGGTCTGCAGTCGTTATTTCAAACTTTACCTCAAGTTCGTACCAATGCTACCCTTACGGTTCCTGAAATGCAAATAACCGACTATCCCAGATTTAAATGGCGCGGATTACATCTGGATGTTAGCCGTCATTTTTTTACACCTGGAATGGTAAAGGAGTATATTAATTTACTTGCAAGCTATAAATTAAATAGATTTCATTGGCATTTGGTAGATGATCAAGGCTGGAGAATTGAAATTAAAAAGTATCCTGAGCTGACTAAAACAGGAGCCTGGAGGGTGGACCAAACGCATAAGGTATGGAGCGACCGACCACAGGCCAATCCTGGTGAAGTACCTTCTTATGGCGGGTATTATACAGAGGAGCAAATTAAAGAGATTATTGCATATGCAGCAGAGCGTAATGTAACCGTTGTACCCGAAATCGAAATGCCTGGACACGTGGCTTCGGCGATTGCAGCTTATCCATTTTTGAGTTGCAACCAGAAACCACAATTACCATTGACAGGAGGAAGCTATAGTGGTATGTCGTCAAACTATTGTGCAGGAAATGAAGAGGTATTTACTTTCTTAGAGCATGTATTGGATGAAGTAATTGATTTATTTCCATCAGAGTATATCCATATTGGTGGTGATGAGGTAGATAAAACCAGTTGGAAAAGTTGTCCAAAATGTCAGGCCAGGATTAAAGATAAACAGCTGAAGAATGAAGAAGGCCTGCAAAGCTATTTCATTACGCGCAATAGCTAAAAACCTGGGCGAATGTCCGGTGGGGCATCCGGGAGCAGGTAAAGCGCCCTGGTTATTTGCTGATGAAATTATGGTGCTTTAATCGATTATATTGAATGCATGCCAAAATAGCTTAATGATATGGTAAAATTATTAAATAACTGATTTAATAATTCGCTTCCTTTGAATAAATTAAATATTCATTAGAATATAAATGTCTACACCAAATAATAGTAATGAGCAGGAGGTACGGTCTGAGGATGTTTTTAAAAAACTCTATCCCAGGTTATGCGATTTTGCAAACTATATTTTGAAAGACAAGGATGCTGCTGAAGATTTAGTACAGGATGTTTTTATAGTTTTTCTGGAGCAAAGAGAAAAGATCTCTTCAAATACGAATGCTATAAAATCTTTTTTATATTCTTCTATTAAGCACGCCTGTTTAAATAGACTCAGGCACCACAAGGTCATACTCGGATACAATAAGAAGTTCCCTGCTGAAGTATTAGAAGATCCAAAAATACTTGATGGAATTATACACGCTGAGGTTATGGCAGAAATACATGAAGCGATCAATAGCTTGCCACAAGGATGTGCTATCATACTTAAATATGGATATCTGGAGGGATTACAGAACCACAAGATCGCTGAAATGCTGGATATCAGCGTAAATACTGTTAAGAGTCAGAAGCAAAGAGCATTAAATCTGCTCAGATTACGCCTTAGTGATAACGCTTATTTGCTTTTAATTGCTCTTTTTGTAAATAAGTAAAAAAAAGTAAAATAAATTCCACCCCTTTTTAAACTTCAGGTTTCTCTT
>Ga0065714_10064743_pt1 | contig 20435 bp, 12 predicted proteins | sample MisRhiReplicate2_FD_59101 | JGI IMG/M metagenome (GOLD analysis project Ga0065714, IMG submission 59101) | Miscanthus rhizosphere microbial communities from Kellogg Biological Station, MSU, sample Rhizosphere Soil Replicate 2: eDNA_1 v2... | ecosystem: Host-associated > Plants > Roots >...
CGCTGCCGATGTCTTCCAGCAGTGCGCGGCGCACGTTGGCTTCGATTTCGGCGGTGAGGTCGGCAAGACGGAGATTCGGCATAACAGGCTCCACATACAAAGTGCCTCGATTATAGGGGCAGTGTGCGTTCGAACCCAGGCTCACCACTCATTTACCGCGCATTGGCAGAGTTTGCTGGCGCAACCCCCCTCATATGCAAGATAATCTGGCGCCTTGCAATTGGCGTCATAGCTTTGACGTTCTGGTGATAACCGGTTATCCCTGGTTCCCGACGGGACCCTTACCCGATCTTTCCCCACCCAATACCGCCGTTTCAGGAGGCCAGGATGCACAATGACGGAAAGGTGGTGCCAATCAACAAGGCACACGCTACGCCATCGCCGCTCGCCCGACTGCCGGTGGTGTTGCTGCAGGTCCGCGACAAGGCGGCGCAACAGTTGCAACAAGGTCTTCAGGACCTGTTCGATAACGCCGACGACACATTGTTCGAGATGGCCGACAAGGCGCGCAACAACCGCGATCACCATATTTTCTTCGAAGCCATGCGCGACCTGCGCCTCAAGCGCAAGAATTTCGAACGCGTGTTCATGGAGCGTCTTTTCGAAGCCTTTGCCGGCCTGGGCCAGGCAGGGCGAGGAGAGTTGCAACTGGTACCGGTGGTCTCCTATGACGCGGTGCCGGGTTCCTCCAGGGATAATCTGGAAAAAGCCGTCGCGCTCGAGGCCATGCTGGAGCGGGTGCGGCACCGTGACGGTCTGGCGCTGGGGCAGCTCACGGCGCGTTTGAACGTTTTGCTCGGCAACCGCCTGGATGATCGTGAGAACCCCCTCGGGCCTGCGCTGCTGTGTGAGTTTTTCTTGCGGGCGGGACGCAGCCTGGGCGTGGAGATCCGCGTCAAACTGATCATGCTCAAACTGTTTGAAAAATACGTGCTCAGCGATGCCGACCAACTCTACGGCGAAGCCAACCAGCTGTTGGTCGCAACGGGTGTATTACCTGAGCTCAAGGCCATACCGTCGCGCCGCCCTGATGGGCGTGCGGACCGTGAACATCCACAAGAAGACAGTTCGCCGGCCGCCGACCAGCCCGCCGACGAAAATGGCCAGGAAGCTTTCGCCGCGCTGCAGCCGTTGCTCACAGGAGTGCGTGGCAGCGTGGCGCCGACACTTGAGGCCAGCGCCGAGCCGCTGCCCATTTCCACCCGAGATCTGCTGCGCCTGCTCTCCCATTTGCAGCAGTACGTGCCGGAGCCGGAGGTAGAAGATGATTTCGACCTGCGTAGCCAGCTAGGACAGTTGCTGACCCGTGTCAGCGTCAAGAGTGGCAAGTCACGGGTGGTGGAAGAGGCGGACGAAGACGTGATCAATCTGGTCGCGCTGATGTTCGAGTTCATCCTCAACGACCGCGCCGTGCCTGATGCCTTCAAGGCCTTGATCGGTCGCTTGCAGATCCCGATGCTGAAAGTAGCGTTGCTGGACAAGAGCTTTTTCAGTCGTGCCAGCCACCCGGCGCGGCGCCTGCTCAATGAAATCGCAGCCGCAGCCTTGGGCAACAGCCCCTGTGAGGACTACGCGCGCGATCACCTCTACCTGCGCATCGAGCAGGTCGTGCAGCGCCTGCTCAACGAGTTTGTCGAAGATGCGTCGATTTTTTCCCAGTTGCTTGCCGAGTTCAGCGCCTTTACCGCCGATGAGCGCCGACGCAGTGACTTGCTTGAACAACACACCCGTGACGCCGAAGCCGGGCGCGTGCGCACCGAAGCCGCCCGCCAGCACGTGGCCGATGTTCTGAATAAACGGCTGTTGGGCAAGGTCCTGCCACGTCCGGTCGTGCAGTTCCTGCAGCAGGCGTGGAGCCAGGTGCTGTTGCTGGCCAGCCTCAAGCACGGCGAACAATCCGTACAGTGGCAAGCGGGGCTGCGCACCATGGACGAGTTGATCTGGAGCGTCGGCCTGCAGCAAGACACCGAAGCCGGGCGCCATTTGCTTGAGCAACTGCCGGGCTTGCTCAAGGCCCTGCGCGACGGCTTGACCAGCGCCGCGTTCGACCCCTTCAGTACGCGCGAATTCTTTGTGCGTCTGCAGGCCCTGCATGTCCAGGCACCGGGAGGCGTCGATGAGTTGATCGAAGTGCGTGAGCCGTTCGTGTTGAGTGCGTTACCCGACCCCGTCACCGACCTGCCGGACAACGACCCCGACCTGCTCAAGGCTCGCCAACTCAAGGTCGGCAGCTGGATGGTGTTCCAGGAAGACGAAGCCAGGACGCTGAGATGCAAGTTGACGGCGATCATGGCACCGGCCAACACCTATGTCTTCATCAGTCGCACGGGGCTCAAGGTGCTGGAGAAGAGCGCCGGCCAACTGGCCTTGGCATTCAAGCGTGGCGCGCTGCATACCCTGGATGATGGCCCTTTGTTCGAGCGCGCGCTGGCCGCCGTCGTGGGCAAGCTGCGTCAACTCAATCACGGCAAGTGATCGCAACCGGAGGGTCGAACGCGGCATACTGGTCACACGTTGTCTCGTTCAAGGAACCTGTATGCAGTTGGACCCCACCAGCGGTTGGTGCCAGGGCATTCGTCATTGCCCTTCGCCCAACTTCAACGAGCGCCCCGCAGGCGAAATCTCACTGTTGGTGGTGCATAACATCAGCCTGCCACCGGCGCAGTTCGGTACGGGCAAAGTGCAGGAGTTTTTCCAGAATCGCCTGGATGTCACGGAACATCCCTACTTTGAGGGGATAGCTGACCTACGAGTGTCTGCGCATTTTCTGATTGAGCGTGATGGCGCGGTGACGCAGTTTGTGTCCTGCCTCGACCGGGCCTGGCACGCCGGGGTCTCGCAGTTCGAGGGGCGGGACACCTGCAATGACTTTTCCCTGGGGGTGGAGCTGGAAGGGACCGATGATCAAGCGTTCACCGAGGCCCAATACGCCTCGCTGATCGACCTGACCCGCCAGTTGCTGGCAGCTTACCCAGGCATCACTGCCCAGCGCATTTGTGGTCACAGCGATATCGCTCCGGGACGCAAGACTGATCCCGGCCCCGCTTTTGATTGGGCGCGCTTTCGCAGCGCCTTGCAGGATGGAGGACACGCACGATGAGTTTCCTGGTGTTGGTGCTGGCGGTTTGGATCGAGAAGTTCTCGGCCTTGCGCCAGCGGTTGCAGCGTGACGGCGGTTGGCTGCGTGAACTGGCCAAGCTGGAATCGAGCCCACGCATGGGCAAGCAGCCTTGGCTGGTTCTGACGTTGCTGGTGTTATTGCCGGTGGCCTTGCTGGCGTTGTTGTTGCTGGTGCTGGAACCCGTGGCCTACGGACTGTTGGCGCTGCCGGTGCACCTGCTGATCGTCATCTACAGCCTGGGTCGCGGTGATCTGCTCGCCGGGCTCGGTCCGTTTCGCGATGCCTGGCGGCGTGGCGACCTGCAGGCTGCCGAACATGTGGCCGAGCGCGACCTGAGCCTGAGCGCCGACAGTGGCGAACAATTGCTCGAGCGTGTCCAAGGCCATCTGTTGTGGCAGGCCTACCAGAGCTTTTTCGCGGTGATTTTCTGGTACTTCCTGCTGGGCCCGGTTGCCGCCCTGGCCTATCGCCTGCTGGCGCTGGCGAGTGAGCACAGCAACAACCCCCTGGTGGCCGAACGTGCCGGGCAACTGCGCCACGCCTTCGACTGGTTGCCGGTACGCCTGCTGGCGGCCAGTTTTGCGTTGGTGGGCAACTTCGTCGCGGTGGGGCGCGTGATGCTGCACGAACTGCTGAACTGGGACATCAGCGCTGCCCAACTGGTGGAAAAGGTCGGCTTGGTCGCCGCCGAAATCCCGCCGCCGGCGGTAGGCCCCGACGGCATCAACAGCCTGGACCGGATTTGGGAACTGCTGCTACGTGCGGCGGTGCTGTGGTATGCCGGCTTCGCCATCTGGACCGTGTTGCCCTGACGGCGAGCACGGTCAGGAAATGTGGGAGCGGCTTGCTCCCACAATTGTTTTTGCCGTGTCTTTCCTGTCGTTAACCTTAAGTTACAAAACTCCCTTTCAAATTGAGCTATACAGATGCTGGCTAACTGCCGCCCTGCGCCTCAATAAAAATAAAAGAAAGGGAGTTCACCTGTGAAGAGCTTGCTCTATCCGGCTGTCGCGCTGATGAATCGCCTGAGTTTTGGCATGAAGTTCAGCTTGATCAGCGTGTTGTTCCTGCTGCCCATGCTGGCGACCAACTATTACCTGGTGCGTGATTCGTGGCGTGAATTCCAGGGCACCCGTGTGGAGCTGCAAAGCCTCGACTTGCTCGGCAGCAGCCTGGCCCTGCGCCGCGACCTGGAAACCCTTAACAACCAAGTGCAGATCAACGCCACCCTTGGCCAGTCCGGCAAGGCCGGTGACCTTGAGGGCAAGATCAGCACCTTGGAGCAAAGCGTGCTGGGCCGTCTGCAAAGCCTCAATGCCATGACCACCGAGCCTGAGCAAATCGCCGCTTTTGACAGTAAGCGTGATGAGTTGATTGCGGCTTTCAAGGCCCAGCAACAGGAAACATCATTGCTGAGCAAGAGTGCACTGATCGGCAAGTTGCTCAACAAGGCGCAGATGCTCAGCCAGATCATTGCCAGCCAATCCGGCTTGAGCCGTGACCCCCAGAGCGACCTGCGCCAGCTCAGCGAGCTGGTCACCAGCGTGACTCCGCAAATCACCCAGGCCCTTGGCGAAGGGCGGGCAATGGGCGCGTATTCCCTGGGCCAAGGTTTTCTCAATTCGTCATCCAGTACGCGTTTTGACGAGCTGCTGCAGCAGTTGGAAAAACTCCAGGCCGAATATGGCCTGAAGTTGCAGGATGCCCTGGGCGCCAGCAACGCCGCCCACACCGCACTCGATAGCCTGGCCAAGGCCAGCAATGCCAGCCTCAAGCAAGGCAGCGAGTTGTTTGAAGAGCAAGTGGTGGTGGCCGAAACCCTCGACGCGCCCTGGCAGGGGTTCTACGACAGCGTCAGCCAGTTGATGGCCCAGACCTACCAGCTTGATGAAGCCACCCTCGCGTTCCTCGGCCAGCAGTTGGAGCAACGCCTGGCACAGAACCGCACGCACATGGTGGTACTGGTCTCGGCCCTGACGGCGGTGTTCCTGCTGATCTTCTATCTGTACGCAGGTTTCTACGCGTCCACGCGCACCACACTGCGACGCCTGGGGGCGACGATGGACAAGGTGGCGGCCGGCGACATGACGGTCACTTTTGTTGCACATAGCCGCGACGAGTTGGGTGACCTCGGCCAGGTGTTCAACGGTACCGTGGCGAAGATCCATGACCTGATCGAGCGCGTCGGGCATACCGTCAGCCAGGTTGAACTCCAGGCCGGCCAGGTGGAAACGGTCTCGGCCCGGAGCAACCAGGCGGTGTCGGGCCAACGTAGCCAGATCGAGCAGGTGGCGACGGCCATGAACCAGATGTCGTCCACCGCCCAGGAAGTCGCGCGCAGCGCGGCGGCAGCGGTCAGCAGTGCCCACAGCGTCAACGATGAAACCGTCAGCGGCCGCGGCCTGGTGCAGTCCCAGCAGGGCAGCATCGCGCGGCTGGCGTCGGAGATCGACCAGTCGGTGCGGGTGATCAACCAACTGGCGACTGACAGCCAGTCCATCAGCAGCGTATTGGAAGTGATCAAGAGCATCGCCGAGCAAACCAACCTGCTGGCCCTCAATGCCGCCATCGAAGCAGCGCGGGCCGGTGAACAGGGTCGTGGTTTTGCGGTGGTGGCCGACGAGGTGCGCACCCTGGCGCGACGCACACAGCATTCCACAGAAGAAATCGAACAGATGATCAGTCGCTTGCAGGGCGGTGTGGCGGCGGCAGTCAAGGCCATGGGCAGCAGTCATGAAATGGCGAATGGCACCGTGGGCCAGTCGGAAAAGGTCCAGCAGGCCCTAGAAAATATTCTCGGTGCCGTGGGCATGATCGTTGATCAGAACCAGCAGATCGCCGCTGCCGTAGAGCAACAGACCGCCGTCGCCCACGATATCGACCAGAACATCGTTGCAATCAATCGTGTCGGCGAACATGCCGCTGAAGGCGCACATCAGACCGAGGCTGCGAGCCGGCAGTTATCCATGCAGGTGATCGCGTTGAAGCAATTGATCGGTGCGTTTCGTGTGTAAGTAATAGGCGTAGGAACGGTCGCCTGTTGACGTGGTGCTTGTCCTGATTTCTTGGCGTCTCTTTTCTCGACCCCTGAATGGGTGAAAATTGTTTCACTCGATTCCACGTCCAGGGGAGGCACAGCGATGAGCGCTGCAATCGGCATCAAGGGGCGCTGCGCCCATTGCGACATCACCTTTGAGCTCAAACCTTGGCAACTGAATGCCATTGCCATCGAAGAACCGTTCGATTGCCCTTACTGCCATCGGGTCGTGCAGTTGAGCTGCCCCCATCAATTGCGCCAGTTCAAGGCGCTTGACCACTGGGCGCTGGTTCAACCGAGCATGGTGGTGTTCACCTGCATGGTGCTGATCGTGGCGCTGGTGGCGGAGTGGGTGGGGCTGCTCAGTGTGATCGGTCAGTTCAATGTCTCGCTGGCGGTGCTGCTGATGCACTTCCTGGCGTTGCGTTATGCCCGTTACCGGCAGCGCATGACCCTGGACTTGCAGGTGGTCACACCGGCTCTACCAATTGAACAGCTCGCACGCATTGCGTGTGCTCGCCTCAGCCAGCAATAGAGCATCGGTGCCCATGCGCTCGGCCAGGGCAGTGCAGATGGCCGGCAGATGCTCGGGGCTATTGCGTTGGCCAGGGAACATGGCAGGTGCCATGTCGGGTGAGTCGGTTTCCAGTACCACTGCATCCAGCGGCAGTTGCGCCAACACCTTGTGCATCCTCAGGGCCTGAGGCCAGGTGGCGGCGCCGCCCAGACCCAGCTTGAAGCCGAGCTTGATGTACTCGCGGGCTTCTTCACGGCTCCCCGCAAACGCATGGATGATGCCGCCGCGGGGCAGGCGAATGCGCTTGAGGGTAGCGATCACCGCTGCGTGGCTGCGACGGACATGCAGCAAGGCCGGCAATTGGAAGTCGACCGCCAGCTTGAGCTGGGCTTCAAACAGGCTTTGTTGGCGGTCGCGGTCCAGGTGTTCGAGAAAGTAGTCCAGGCCGATTTCGCCCACCGCGCACAGTTGCCGGTGGCCTTGCAGGCGAGACAACCAGTCGCCCAATGCCGAGAGGTCAGCGGGGCGATGCTCATCGAGATACACCGGATGCAAGCCAAAGGCGGCGAACAAGCCTTCGTCCGCGTGCACCAGGTCCCACACGCGTTGCCAATTCTGCTGATACACCCCCAACACCACCATGCGCCGCACGCCCACTGTTCGGCTGTGGGCGAGGACGTCGCGGCGATCGCTGTCGAAATCCGGGAAGTCCAGGTGCGTGTGGGTGTCGATCAGCTCCACGCTCAAGCCTCGTGAATGCGCTGCTTGAAGGTTCGGCCGATGGCGTGCACGCCAGGTTGGTACTGTTCCTCTTCGATAGCCGCCAGGGCCAGGCGCAGGGCGGTCTCGGCGATCGACTGATGTTGCTGGGCCATGGCGTTGACCGGCAGCGGCAGGAAGTCCAGCAATTGGGTATCGCCAAAGGTGCCCAGTCGTAGCGGGCGTGACTTGAGCGGGAAGTCATGCAGGGCGTCGAACACGCCTTGCAGCAACACGTAGGAGGTGGTCACCAGTGCGTCAGGCAAATGCCCCAGTCGTTGCAGCAGTTGCTCCATCAGCTGCCGGCCACAGTCGCGGCTAAAGGCTTCAGCGTGTTCGATGATCACCTCGCCGGTGAAACCTTCGAGGGCTTCACGGAAACCGGCGGCACGCTCCTGGCTGATGCTCAGTTCGGGCCGTGCGCCGATCAGCACGATCTGTTTGGGCAACGGTTGCAGCAGGCTGCTGGTCAATTGCTGGCAAGCCTGGCGGTCGTCGCTGACCACCGAGCAGAATTGATCCGAGCCCATCACCCGGTCGATGGCAATCACCGGCAAACCCTTGGCTTGCAGCTCGCGGTAACTGTCGTCGCTGGCCGGCAGGCAACTGGCGACAAACAACGCATCACAACGCCGGGCGCGGAACAGTTGCAGTAATTGGCGCTCGCTGTCGGCGTCGTCGTCGGAGCTGGCGATCAGCAATTGATAGCCACGCGCCCGCGCGCCTTGCTCGAGGAGCTTGGCGATGCGTGCGTAACTGGGGTTTTCCAGGTCGGGCAGGATAAAGCCCAAGGTGCGGGTGTGCCGACTGCGCAGCCCGGCGGCCTGTGGGTTTGGGGTAAAGCCATGGGCTTGCACCACAGCACGCACCCGTTCGACGGTGGCGTTGCTGATGCGTTGCTGTTCGGCCTTGCCATTGATGACGTAGCTGGCGGTGGTCACGGACACACCGGCGAGACGTGCGATATCACTGAGTTTCAAACCGGGATTTCCTTGTTTTCTGGAGCTTGCCCCGACATTTTGTCCAATCGTAACCGATTCCAGCACCCGACCAATGTCTCAGCTCAAGTGCCGAGTGGTTCTTCAAGGATGCGCAATTAACGCGTAGTCTTCCATAAGATCTAGATTAAACGTTTCAGCCAGCGTATTTTTACGACGTTCGCGACTGAGTGGCTTCTGCCAATTGACTGCTCAGTCAGTTAATCATGAACACCATTACACTGTTTGTTTAAAACAATACCTAGTGCGCCTCTGCACTAACTAGGAGAACGGCATGCTTGAGCTCACTGTAGAGCAGATTTCCATGGGCCAGGTGGCTGTGGATAAATCTGCTGCCTTGCACCTGCTCGCTGAAAAACTGGTGGCCGACGGCCTGGTCGCCGAGGGTTATCTCAGCGGTTTGCAAGCCCGTGAAGCCCAAGGCTCGACCTTTCTCGGCCAAGGTATTGCCATCCCCCATGGCACTCCCGAAACCCGCGACCAGGTGTTTTCCACCGGCGTGCGTTTGCTGCAGTTCCCCGAAGGGGTGGACTGGGGTGACGGCCAGATCGTGTACCTGGCCATTGGCATTGCGGCCAAATCCGACGAACACCTGCGGCTGTTGCAACTGCTCACCCGAGCCCTCGGTGAAACTGACCTGGGCCAGGCGCTGCGCCGTGCCGGCAGCGCTGACGCCCTGCTGAAACTGCTGCAAGGCGCGCCGCAGGAACTGGCGCTGGACGCGCAGATGATCAGCCTGGGCGTGTCCGCCGACGACTTCGAAGAGCTGGTATGGCGCGGCGCACGCCTGTTGCGTCAGGCCGATTGTGTGAGCAATGGCTTCGCCGCGGTCTTGCAGCAGGTGGATGCGCTGCCCCTGGGCGATGGCCTGTGGTGGTTGCACAGCGAGCAGACCGTCAAGCGCCCGGGCCTGGCGTTTGTCACCCCGGACAAACCCATGCGCTACCTTGGCCAGCCACTCAATGGCCTGTTCTGCCTGGCCAGCCTCGGTGAAGCCCACCAGGCTTTGCTCGAACGCTTGTGCGCCCTGCTGATCGAGGGGCGCGGCCAGGAACTTGGCCGCGCCACCAGCAGCCGCGCGGTGCTCGAAGTGCTCGGTGGGGAGCTGCCTCCCGATTGGCCCAGCGTACGCATTACCCTGGCCAACGCCCACGGTTTGCACGCGCGCCCGGCGAAGATCCTCGCGCAGTTGGCGAAAAGTTTTGACGGCGACATCCGCGTGCGCATCATCGATGGCCCGGTGGGCGCCGTGTCGGTGAAAAGCCTGAGCAAACTGTTGAGCCTCGGCGCGCGGCGTGGCCAGGTGCTGGAGTTTGTCGCCGAACCCACGATTGCGGGCGATGCATTGCCGGCGCTGCTGGCGGCGGTAGAAGAAGGCCTCGGCGAAGACGTCGAGCCGCTGCCGACCTTGAGCGCCCAGCCAGAAACCCTCGATATTGAACCGGTGATCAGCGCGCCCTTGTCCGGCAGCCAAATCCAGGCCATCGCCGCCGCACCGGGCATCGCCATCGGCCCGGCGCATATCCAGGTGCAGCAAACGTTCGATTACCCACTGCGCGGCGAATCCTGCGCCGTCGAGCGCCAGCGTTTGCACAGCGCCCTGGCCGAGGTGCGCGGTGATATCCAGGGCCTGATCGAACGCAGCCCATCCAAGGCGATCCGCGAGATTTTCGTCACCCACCAGGAAATGCTCGACGACCCGGAGCTCACCGACGAAGTCGACACCCGCCTCAAGCAAGGCGAAAGCGCTGAGGCAGCGTGGATGAGTGTGATCGAAGCCGCTGCCAGGCAGCAGGAGTCGCTGCAGGACGCGCTGCTCGCCGAGCGTGCCGCCGACCTGCGTGATATCGGCCGTCGTGTGCTGGCGCAACTGTGCGGTGTTGAAACCGCCCAGGAGCCGAGTGAACCCTACATTCTGGTGATGGACGAAGTCGGCCCGTCCGACGTTGCACGGCTTGATCCGGCGCGCGTCGCCGGCATCCTTACTGCGCGTGGTGGCGCGACGGCGCACAGTGCCATCGTCGCCCGCGCCCTCGGCATCCCTGCGTTGGTCGGCGCTGGCCCGGCCGTGTTGCTGCTGGCTTGCGGTACGCCGCTGTTGCTCGATGGCCAGCGCGGCCGCCTGCATGTGGACGCCGACACCGCCACCCTGCAACGCGCCACGGTCGAGCGCGACACCCGCGAACAACGCCTGCAAGCCGCCTCGGCGCAACGCCATGAACCGGCGCTGACCCGCGACGGCCACGCCGTGGAGGTGTTTGCCAATATCGGCGAAAGCGCCGGTGTGGCCAGCGCGGTGGAGCAGGGCGCCGAAGGCATTGGTCTGCTGCGCACCGAGCTGATTTTCATGGCCCACCCGCAGGCGCCGGACGAAGCCACCCAGGAAGCCGAATACCGTCGCGTCCTCGACGGTCTCGCGGGCCGCCCGTTGGTGGTGCGCACCCTCGATGTGGGCGGCGACAAACCGCTGCCGTATTGGCCGATCGCCCAGGAAGAAAACCCTTTTCTCGGCGTGCGCGGCATTCGTCTCACCTTGCAGCGCCCGCAGATCATGGAAGCGCAATTGCGCGCGCTACTGCGTTCTGCGGACAGCCGCCCGCTGCGCATCATGTTCCCCATGGTCGGTAGCGTTGATGAGTGGCGCGCGGCCCGCGACATGACCGAACGCCTGCGCTTGGAAATCCCGGTGGCGGACCTGCAGCTGGGCATCATGATCGAAGTGCCGTCGGCGGCATTGCTCGCGCCGGTGCTGGCCAAGGAAGTCGACTTTTTCAGCGTCGGCACCAACGACCTGACCCAGTACACCCTGGCCATTGACCGTGGCCATCCGACGCTGTCCGCCCAGGCCGATGGCCTGCATCCGGCCGTGTTGCAACTGATCGACATCACCGTGCGTGCCGCCCATGCCCATGGCAAATGGGTCGGGGTGTGCGGCGAACTGGCGGCGGACCCGTTGGCGGTACCGGTGCTGATCGGGCTGGGGGTGGATGAGTTGAGTGTCTCGGCCCGCAGCATTCCTGAAGTGAAGGCGCGCGTGCGCGAATTCAGTCTGAGCGAGGCCCAGGGCCTGGCGCAAAAAGCACTGGCGGTGGGCTCGCCCGCCGAAGTGCGTGCCCTAGTGGAGGCCGTGTAGATGGCAAGGATTCTAACCCTGACGCTGAACCCGGCGTTGGACCTGACGGTACGCCTGGCGCGCCTGGAACCGGGTGAAGTCAACCGTAGCGAAACCCTGCTGACCCACGCTGCCGGCAAGGGCGTGAATGTGGCGCAGGTGTTGGCCGACCTGGGCCATGAGCTGACCGTGGGCGGCTTCCTTGGTGAGGGCAACCCCCAGGCCTTCGAAGCGCTGATCGCGCAGCGTGGGTTTACCGACGCGTTTATCCGCGTGCCCGGCGAAACCCGCAGCAATATCAAGATTGCCGAGCAGGATGGCCGGGTCACTGACATCAACGCGCCGGGGCCACAGGTGACGGAGCAGGCGCAGAGCGCCTTGCTGGAAAAACTGGCGCAGATTGCTCCCGGCTTCGATGCGGTGGTGGTGGCCGGCAGCTTGCCGCGCGGCGTCAGCCCACAGTGGTTTCAAGGGCTGCTGGAACAGTTGAAACGCGTTGGAGTAAAAGTCGCCCTGGACACCAGCGGTGAAGCGCTGCGTGCAGGTTTGCAGGCCGGCCCGTGGCTGGTAAAACCCAATACCGAAGAGCTGGCTGAAGCCCTGGGCCATGCCACGGATGCAATCAGCCACCTGCATCAGCAAGGTGTGGAACATGTGGTGGTCTCCGACGGTGCGGCGGGCGTGAGCTGGTACAGCCCGGGTGCGGCACTGCACGCCACGCCACCCAAGGTCACGGTGGCCAGTACCGTTGGCGCCGGCGATTCGCTGCTGGCCGGGATGCTGCACGGTTTGCTCAGCGGCGACACGCCGGAGCAGACCCTGCGCCGCGCCACGGCGATCGCCGCGCTGGCGGTGACCCAGATCGGGTTTGGCATCAGCGATGACGCGCAGTTGGCGCGCCTCGAAAGCGACGTCCACGTGCGTACGCTGACAGAACAATAAGAGGGTTTGTGATGAAGTTAGCCATTGTTACCGCCTGCCCGAACGGCATGGTCACCAGTGTGCTGTGTGCCCGCTTGTTGGACGCCGCCGCGCAGCGCCAAGGCTGGAGCACCAGCGTGGAAGTGGTGGACATGCAGCGTCCGGAACGCCAGTTGTCCCAAGCCACCCTCGACGACGCCGAGTGGGTGTTGCTGGTCAGCAGCACGGCGGTGGATATGCAGCGGTTTGTCGGCAAGCGCGTGTTCCAGAGCACGCCCGCCCAGGCGCTGGCAGATGTCGACGCGGTGTTGCGTCGCGGTGCCGAAGAGGCCCAGGTGTATGTTGCTGCCGAGTCTGTGGCCCAGCAGGCGCCGCGCATTGTGGCGATCACCGCCTGTCCCACTGGCGTCGCCCACACCTTCATGGCGGCCGAAGCCTTGCAGCAGACGGCCAAGCGTCTGGGCTATGACTTGCAGGTCGAGACCCAAGGCTCGGTCGGTGCCCGCACACCCTTGAGCCCGCAGGCTATCGCCGAGGCGGACGTGGTGTTGCTGGCCGCCGACATCGAAGTCGCCACCGAGCGCTTTGCCGGCAAGAAGATCTACCGTTGCGGCACCGGCATTGCCCTCAAGCAGTCCGAAGCGACCCTCAACAAGGCCCTCGCTGAAGGTGCGGTGGAAAATGCGGCCAGCGGTGCGGTGGCCAAGAAAGAAAAAACCGGCGTTTATAAACACCTGCTGACCGGGGTGTCGTTCATGTTGCCGATGGTGGTGGCGGGCGGGTTGCTGATCGCCTTGTCATTCGTGTTCGGCATCCACGCCTTTGAGCAGGAAGGCACGCTGGCGGCTGCACTCAAAACCGTGGGTGACCGCGCCTTCATGTTGATGGTGCCATTGCTGGCGGGTTACATCGCCTACTCGATTGCCGACCGTCCCGGCATCGCGCCCGGCATGATCGGCGGGCTGTTGGCCGGTACCCTGGGGGCGGGGTTTATCGGCGGCATCTTCGCCGGTTTCCTCGCCGGCTACTGCGTCAAGCTGATCACCCGTGCGGTGAAGTTGCCGCAGAGCCTGGAGGCGCTCAAGCCGATCCTGATCATTCCATTGCTGGCGAGCCTGTTTACCGGCCTGGCGATGATCTACCTGGTGGGCCCACCGGTGGCGCGCCTGCTCACCGCGCTTACCGACTTCCTCAGCACCATGGGCACCACCAATGCGGTGCTGTTGGGCATCCTGTTGGGCGGCATGATGTGTGTCGACCTGGGCGGGCCCATCAACAAAGCCGCCTATGCGTTTTCGGTCGGCTTGCTGGCGGCGTCCAGTGGGGCGCCGATGGCGGCCACCATGGCGGCCGGCATGGTGCCGCCGATTGGCATGGGCATCGCCACGTTCCTGGCACGCCGCAAGTTTGCCCAGACCGAGCGCGAGGCCGGCAAAGCCGCGATGATTCTCGGCATGTGCTTTATCTCCGAAGGGGCGATTCCATTTGCCGCCAAAGACCCGTTGCGTGTCATCCCGGCCAGCATTGCCGGTGGCGCCTTGACCGGTGCACTGTCGATGTACTTCGGCTGCAAACTGGCCGCGCCCCACGGCGGCCTGTTTGTGCTGGTGATTCCGAATGCGATGAACCATGCGCTGCTGTACCTGCTGGCGATTGTCGCCGGTAGCCTGCTGACCGGCCTGGTGTATGCGCTGATCAAACGTCCGGAAACGGTAGAGCTGGCCGTCGTCTCCGCCAAGGCCTGATACGAAAATGTGGGTCTGGCTTGCCTGCGATGCAGGCACCTCGGTGCATCCGTGATGCCGGGGTGATGCATTCGCAGGCAAGCCCGCTCCCACATGTGACCTCTGTCGTTCTGTGGGCCCGTGTCACACCCGCTTCATCCTGTCGTGGTTAAGTCTGCCTTTTGATACTCAAGAGGGCACCTGCATGAGCCACTTCGATCTCGGCCGTCGCCGCGTGATGCAAGCCGTCGGCGCCGGCCTGCTGCTGCCGGGCCTGGCCCCGGCAGTGATCGCCTCCGTGAAGGACCGACCGCAACTCACCGACGGCGTGCAGTCCGGCGACCTGCTCGGCGATCGCGCCATGATCTGGAGCCGCAGCGACCGCCCGGCCCGCATGGTGGTGGAGTGGGACACCCGCAGCGTATTCAGCAACCCGCGCCGATTCATCTCGCCCCTGGCCGACAACCGCACCGACTTCACCGCGCGCGTCGAGCTGACCGGGCTGCCCGCCGACCAGGCGATTTTCTATCGCGTGCACTTCGAAGACGCGCAGACCGGCGTCGCCAGCGAGCCGTGGTTCGGTCATCTGCGCAGTGTGCCGCAACAACGCCGCGACATCCGTTTTGTGTGGAGCGGCGACACCGTCGGCCAGGGCTTCGGCATCAATCCGGACATCGGCGGCATGCGCATCTACGAAGCCATGCGCCTGCGCCTTCCGGACTTCTTTATCCACAGCGGCGATACCATCTATGCCGACGGCCCGGTGCCGGCGCAACTGACCACCGAAAGCGGACGCATCTGGCGCAATATCACCACCGAAGCCAAGAGCAAAGTCGCTGAAACCCTGGATGAGTATCGCGGCAATTACCGCTACAACCTGATGGATGAAAATGTACGCCGCTTCAATGCCGAGGTGCCGCAGATCTGGCAGTGGGACGACCACGAAGTGGTGAACAACTGGTCGCCGAGCAAGCAATTGGATGAGCGTTACCAGACCAAGGACATCAACGCCCTGGTGGGCCGTGCGCGCCAGGCCTGGCTGGAGTATTCCCCCATGCGCCGGCAAAGCGCCGATGGCGGTGGGCGGATTTATCGCAAGCTCAGTTATGGGCCGCTGCTGGATGTGTTCGTGCTGGATATGCGCAGCTATCGCGGGCCCAACGATGACAACCTGGGCGCTGAAAAGCCCTTCCTCGGCCGCGAGCAATTGGACTGGCTCAAGCGTGAACTCAAGGCGTCGCAGGCACAGTGGAAGGTCATCGCCGCCGATATGCCCATCGGCCTCGGCGTGCCTGACGGAGAGGTCAGCCCTGGTGTGGCACGTTGGGAAGCCATCGCCAACAACGACCCAGGCGCGCCGCAAGGTCGCGAGCTGGAAATCGCTGAGCTGCTGGGCTTCTTAAGGGCGCACAAGGTACGTAACCATGTATGGCTGACGGCGGATGTGCACTACTGCGCAGCGCATCACTACCACCCGGATCGAGCCGCGTTCCAGGATTTCGAGCCGTTCTGGGAGTTTGTCGCCGGGCCTTTGAATGCGGGGAGTTTTGGGCCCAACCCGCTGGACAAGACCTTTGGCCCCGAGGTGGTCTTCGAGAAAGCACCGCCGGCGCAGAACACGTCGCCATTCGCGGGTTTCCAGTTTTTTGGCGAGGTGCAGATCGATGGGCAGACGGCGGAGTTGACGGTCATCCTGCGCGACCTGGATGGCATCTCGGTATTCGAACAAAAGTTACAACCGGCGTGACTGAATGCGACCAAGGGTGGGAGCAGGCAAGCCAGCTTCCACCCTTGGTCGTCAGCGCCTGGGGGAGGTCAGTAGACGTCGCGGCGATAACGGCCTTGCTCGATCAGCCGTTCCACGGCGTCACTGCCGAGAATGTCCACCAGCGCCTGATCCACACCGGCGGCCATCCCCTGCAGGCTCCCGCACACATAAATCGCCGCGCCTTCCGATAGCCACTTACGCAGCACCTCGGCCGATTCACGCAGGCGATCCTGCACGTAGATTTTTTCCTCCTGATCGCGGGAAAACGCCAGGTCCAGCAGCGCCAGGTCGCCACTGGCCAACCAGCCTTGCAGCTCGTCCTGGCACAGGAAGTCATGCTTGATATTGCGTTCGCCGAACAGCAACCAGTTGCGCTGTTGGCCGTCGGCAATACGCGCCTTGAGCAAACTGCGCAGGCCGGCCAGGCCGGTGCCGTTGCCCACCAGGATCAGGGGCACCGGGGCTTGCGGCAGGTGGAAGCCACTGTTGCGACGCAGGCGCAGGCTGACGCTGGAGCCGATCGCGGCGTGTTCCGTGAGCCAGCCACTTGCCAGGCCCAGGCTGCCGTCGGGGTGGCGCTCCTGGCGCACGATCAACTCCAGCACGCCATCGCTGGCAATCGAAGCGATGGAGTATTCGCGCATGCCCAAAGGCACCAGCGCGTTCACCAGCGCCTGGGCGTGAAGGCCCACCAAGTGCGCGCGGTTGTCTGGCAGTTGGCGGGTGGCCAGGGCTTGGTTGAGGGATTGCGCCAAGCCTTCGATCAATACGCCGTCGCTGCCGGCCAGGCCCAAGCCTTCGAGGAAGTGTTCGATGGCCCAGGGGCAATTGCGCGGCAGCACTTCCACCAGGTCGCCGGCTTCCCAGCGTTGGGGCGACGGGGAGGTGAGGCCCAGCAAATAGACCTCCGATCCGCTGCTGTCGCGGTTGAGCAAGGTGCGTTGGCTGAGCGTCCAGTTTTCGTACTGGGCGGTCGGCCAGGCGGATGCCGGGGCGTGGCCAGTGAGCTGACCAAGCTGTTGTTGCCAATGCAGCAGGGCGGTGGTGTCGCCGCTGTCCACCTCGACCGGGGCGAACAATGCGTTGCCGCCCTGGTTGGTCAGCCAGAAATGCAGGCGCCGTGCGAAGCCGCAGAAGTGTTCGTACTGACGATCACCCAGGGCCAGCACCGAGTAGTTCAGGCCCTTGAGCGACAGGTCCTGGCCGAGCACGCTGCGTTCGAAACCACGGGCGCTGTCGGGGGCTTCGCCGTCGCCGAAGGTGCTGACCACAAACAGCGCGTTTTGCGACTGGCGCAGGTCATCCTGGCTGACGCTACCCAGGGGTTGCACCTTCACCGGCAGGCCGGCCGCCTGCAATTGGCCGGCGGTCTGCCAGGCCAGTTGTTCGGCAAAACCACTCTGGCTGGCAAAGCCGATCAGCCATGCTGGCGCATCGCTTTGGTTGGCCGTGAGGCCTTTGCGCGCATCACGCACCTGGCGCTTTTTACGCCGACGGTCCAGGTACAGCAGCCAACCGGTGATGAAGAACAACGGCATCAGCACCGAACTGACGGTGAGGATAATCCGCCCTGCCAGGCCGAAGTAACTGCCGGTGTGCAGTGCGTAGACGCTGGTCAGCAGTCTGGAACCGAGGCGCTTGCTGGCGTACCGGTCGTGGGACTTGACCTCACCGGTGGCCGGGTCCAGGTTGATCTGGTTCAGCGCGCGGTCATGGGGTGAGTTGTCCAGCAGGTAGTAGACGATGGCCGGTTGCCCCGCGACGGCAGGCATGCGGATGTTGTAGGCACTCAAGCCAGGGCCGGCGTTGCTGTAGATGCTGCTCCAGATCGCGTAGTAGTTGGCCACGGGCGCCGCACCGTCGGGCGCAGGGCCGCGCTTGCGCATGCGTTCATTTTGCGGGGCGTCGGACAGCAGTTTGGTCAGGCCCTGGCTGTACCAGTCGTAGGACCAATACAAACCGGTCAGTGCCGACAGCAGATAGGCCAGCAGGCACCAGGTGCCGAATACCGAGTGCAGGTCCCAGTTGAAGGCACGGCCCTTTTTGCGCCAGTCCAACGTCAGCCACGCCCGCCAGCTCGCCACCTGGCGCGGCCAGCGCAAGTACAGCCCGGAGAGGCAGAAGAACACCAGGATCAGCGTGCAACCACCGGTGATGTTTCGCCCGGTATCGCCCATCACCAGGAAGCGGTGGAATTGCAGCAGGAAGCCAAAGACGTCCTGGCCGACCACGTCACCCCTATAGTCGCCGGTGTAAGGGTCGAAATAGCGCAACTGGCCACGGCGCTCGCCGGGCGGCGGGGTGAAGAACACGCGGGCAGCGTTGCCGCTTTCGCGTTCGACGAACAGCATGGCCACGGTCTGGCCTTCAGTGGCCTCCAGCTTGCGCACCAACTCGGCGGGCGGCAGTACGCCGGCTTCGCGTTTTTCCACGGTCAATACGTTGGGGTTGAGCGCCCGCAGAATTTCATCCTGAAACGAGACCGCAGCCCCGGTGATCCCCATCAAGGCCAGCACCAGTCCGGCTGTAATGCCGAAGAACCAGTGCAACTGGAACAGGGTTTTCTTCAACACGTCTGACCGCCTCGTCTATCTGAATATGTAGGGCACGGCGCGCATTATGCCGTGGCTTGTCGAGAAACTTTCTGTTTAACACGCAAAAGCCCCACGCATCCGATGCATGGGGCTTGTTGTTGCGTGGCGTCGCTGCCTAGAAGTGGAAGTTGGTAGACAACAGGGCCGTACGACCGGCCGCCTGGTTGGCGAAGTGTGTCGAGAAAGCCTTGTCGTAATAGGTCTTGTCGGTCAGGTTTTGCACGTTCAATTGCAGGTCGACGTTCTTGCTCAGTTTGTAGCTGGCCATGGCGTCGTAGCGGGTGTAGGACGGTACGTAAACGGTATTGCCAGCATCGCCGTAAACCTGATCGACGTAGAACGCGCCACCACCGATGGTGAGCTTGGGGGTGAGGTCGTAAGTGGTCCACAGGCTGAAGGTATTCTTCGGCGTGTTGGGCATTTGATTGCCTTTGCTTGAACCCGAACTGACCACGCCATTGCGACCATTCAGGCCGGATTTGACCAGTTCGCTGTCGAGGTAGCTGTAGCCCGCGAACACCTGCCATTGGTCGGTGATCTTGCCGCTGGCGGACAACTCCACGCCGTCGACTTGGGATTCACCCGCGTTCTGGTAGGTCAGGGCGTCGACCAGGATGCGGGTGTTTTTCTTCTCGGTACGGAACACCGCGGCGGTCAGGGACAGGCGATCGTGGAACAGGTCCCATTTGGTGCCCAGCTCGTAGTTGACGGTTTCTTCCGGCTGCAGGTCGCTGGTGGCGGCGCCGGCCGAGAGTGGGTTGCCGTCCGACCCTTCACCCACCAGGCCACCGGCAGGCGTCGCCGACGTGGCGTAGGAGGCATAGAGGCTGGCGTTTTCCACGGGTTTCCAGACAAGGCCGGCTTGCCAGTTGAAGAACTGGCTGTCTTCTTTGATTTTGCTGCGGCCGGTCGCGGAATCGGTGTTGGCAACGGTGTCGAAGGTGTCGTAGCGCAGGCCGACGTTCAGCAACCATTTCGGGTCCAGCTCGATGGTGTCGAACACATACGCGCCACGGCTGGTGGCCTTGGTGGCGGTGCCGTAATAGTTGCGCGCGATGCTGCCGGTCCAGGCGTCATCCGGGTTCGGGTTGCTCAGGGAGGTGCACTGGCCGCCCAGGTTGCCCTTGGCCACGGTACAGATCGGGTTGGCATTGGGGCTGATGGTGTAGCTGCTCACGCGGGTTTCTTCGCCGGTGAACTCCAGCCCAGTGGAGTAGCTGTGCTTGAACCCCAGCGCCTGGAAGCTGCCGAACACATCCGTTTGGTTGGTGGTGGTGGTTGTGGTCGAGACTCGACTGTTGGCGCGGCGCCACACGGTGCCGAACCGGTTGACGTTGAGCTTGCTGTCGTCCGGCTGCGTCAGAATGTAATCCTGGCCTGTGCTGCCGTGGCGCAGGGTGTTTTTCAGCGTCATGGTGTCGTTCAGGTCGTGCTCGATGGAGAACGTGCTGATATCGGCGCGGGTCTTGCGGAAGTCACGGTCCTTGAGGCCATAGAAGTTGTTGCTGTCGCCGCCGTCGTTGGGTTTGTCATGCACGTGGGCGGTGGCTGTCGACGAACCGTAGCCGTACGGAATGCCCGAGTCCGGCAGGTCGTTGCTTTCCATGTGGTAGTAGCTGAGGTTGACGCGGGTCGGGGTGCCCAGGCCAAAGGTCAGCGACGGTGCCACGCCCCAACGGTCGTAATTGATCGCGTCGCGGCCGGCCACGTTCTGTTCGTGGCTCATCAGGTTCAAGCGGAACGCGGCGCTGTCGTCGAGGAATTGGCGGTTCACGTCGAGTACGTAGCGGCGGGTCTGGTCGGAACCGTAGGTAAAGCCGCCGTTGGTGAAGTCCCGCGCTTGTGGGGTCTTGCTCACCAGGTTGAGGCTGCCGCCGGCCGAGC
>Ga0065714_10002464_pt1 | contig 20428 bp, 14 predicted proteins | sample MisRhiReplicate2_FD_59101 | JGI IMG/M metagenome (GOLD analysis project Ga0065714, IMG submission 59101) | Miscanthus rhizosphere microbial communities from Kellogg Biological Station, MSU, sample Rhizosphere Soil Replicate 2: eDNA_1 v2... | ecosystem: Host-associated > Plants > Roots >...
TCTTTTTCATTCATTCGTTTTCGCAAATCCCCGCCGACAAAGCAGCCAGGGCGACTCTTGAGTCTCAACACGGCATGCGCAGCTTTGGAGCATGGGTCTTTGCGGATGCACTTAGAGGCAGACCCATGACCCAGGAAACCGGCGGCTTCGCCGCTTTTAATCTCAACCCGAACATTCTCGCTGCCGTCACTGCGACCGGCTACGAAGAACCTTCGGCGATTCAGCAGCAATCGATCCCGATCATCATGGCCGGCCACGACATGATTGGCCAGGCGCAAACCGGTACGGGTAAAACCGCTGCGTTCGCCCTGCCGATCCTGCATCGCATCGATCCTGCCAAGCGCGAACCGCAAGCCCTGATCCTGGCGCCAACTCGTGAGTTGGCGCTGCAAGTAGCAACCGCTTTCGAAACCTATTCCAAGCAGATGCCTGGCGTTACTGTTGTGGCCGTTTACGGCGGTGCCCCGATGGGCCCACAACTCAAAGCCATCCGTAATGGCGCGCAGATCGTTGTCGCCACTCCGGGTCGTCTGTGCGACCACCTGCGTCGTGACGAAAAAGTCCTGGCCACCGTGAACCACCTGGTTCTCGACGAAGCCGACGAAATGCTCAAGCTGGGTTTCATGGATGACCTGGAAGTCATCTTCAAGGCCCTGCCAGCAACCCGCCAGACTGTATTGTTCTCGGCCACCCTGCCGCAATCGATCCGCGCCATTGCCGAGCGCCACCTGCGCGATCCGCAACACGTGAAGATCCAGACCAAGACCCAGACCGTCACCGCGATCGAACAGGCTCACCTGCTGGTTCACGCTGACCAGAAGACGTCTGCCGTTCTCAGCTTGCTGGAAGTGGAAGACTTCGACGCCCTGATCATGTTCGTGCGCACCAAGCAAGCGACCCTGGACCTGGCCAGCGCCCTGGAAGCCAAAGGCTACAAAGCCGCTGCGCTGAACGGTGACATTGCCCAGAACCAGCGTGAGCGCGTGATCGACTCCCTCAAGGATGGCCGCCTGGACATCGTTGTGGCGACCGACGTTGCTGCCCGTGGCCTGGACGTTCCGCGCATCACCCACGTATTCAACGTGGACATGCCGTACGATCCGGAATCCTACGTTCACCGTATCGGCCGTACTGGCCGTGCCGGTCGCGAAGGCCGTGCGCTGCTGCTGGTCACCCCGCGTGAGCGCCGCATGCTGCAAGTGATCGAGCGTGTAACTGGCCAGAAGGTAGCTGAAGTTCGCCTGCCGGACGCCCAGGCCGTTCTCGATGCCCGCATCAAGAAACTGACCAACAGCCTGTCGCCACTGGTGGCTGACGCCGAATCGACCCACGGTGATCTGCTCGATCGCCTGACCGCCGACATCGGTTGCAGCCCTCGCGCCCTGGCCGCCGCACTGCTGCGCAAGGCCACCAATGGCCAAGCGCTGAACCTGGCTGCAATCGAGAAGGAACGTCCCCTGGTGCCGAACAACGCACCGCGTGGCGATCGTCCTGAGCGCACCGGTGATCGTCCGGATCGTGGTGATCGCGAGCGTCGTGCGCCGATCCCGCTGGCCGAAGGTCGTGCTCGCTGCCGTACCGCGCTGGGTGCCCGTGACGGCATCGCTGCCAAGAACCTGCTGGGTGCCATCCTCAACGAAGGCGGCCTGGCCCGCGAAGCTATCGGCCGCATTCAGGTGCGTGACAGCTTCAGCCTGGTAGAGCTGCCGGAAGATGGTCTGGAGAAGTTGCTGACCAAGTTGAAAGACACTCGTGTGGCTGGCAAGCAGCTCAAGCTGCGTCGCTATCGCGAAGATTGATCGGCTCTTGGGCTGATTGATCGAACATGAAAAATCCCCGACTGGTTCGGGGATTTTTTTTGCCTGTCGTTTGGTGTTCCTTCAGGTTGATTGGCGTTGTCCCATTCGCGAGCAAGCCCGCTCCCACAAGGTTTTGGGAGCGCCGAAAATCCAATGTGGGAGCGAGCTTGCTCGCGATTGAAGCGACCCGGTCAATCGAACCGATAGATGTCCATCCCCAGCGTCCCCATCGTGAACCCCGCATGGGCAACACTGAACTTGCCCCCTGCACCCCGGGCAAAATACAGCGGCAGCAAGTGCTCATCACTGGGGTGGCTGCGCACGGCGTTCGGTGCCTGGCGACGGTAATCATGCAGCGCGGTCTCGTCGTCGGCCGCCAGCTTCTCAACCATCCAATCGCGAAAGTCCTTGGCCCAGGGCTCGATGCTGTCGGGACCGGCGTTCCAGTCCAGGTCGCGCAGGTTATGGGTGATGCTGCCAGAGCCGATCAGCAAGATGCCCTGTTGGCGCAGGTTCGCCAGGGCCTGGCCGACCTGTGTCTGCAACATCGGTCCCTGGCGGCTGGGCAGGGAAACCTGCACCACCGGGATGTCGGCCTCGGGGTACATCAAGGACAATGGCACCCAGGCACCATGGTCAAACGGCCGTTGAGGGTCGAGGCGTGCCGGCAGGTCCGCGGCGTTGAGCATGTCCGCGACTTGCGTCGCCAGTTGAGGATCGCCAGGCGCGGGGTACTGCACCTCATACAGCGCCGGTGGAAAGCCGCCGAAGTCGTGCCAGGTGCGCGGCTGCGGATTGGCGCTGACCAGCAGTTCGTTACTTTCCCAGTGAGCGGACACGATGACGATGGCCTTGGGCTTGGGCAATTGAGCGGCCAGGCGAGCCAATGCCGGACCGCTGTCGCCGGGTTCCAGGGCGAGCATCGGTGAGCCATGGGAGATAAACAGGCTGGGCAGCATGAAGGGACTCCTGAGCGTTAAGATGGGGTCATCTTCCATCAGGTCAATGATCTAAATCTAATATAAGTTTTAACCCATTTTGATCGAATTTTCTGGAGTGAATCATGGAGCCCGAGTTTTGGCACAAGCGCTGGTCATCGAACCAGATTGGTTTTCACTTACCGGAGGTGAACCCCTACCTGCAACGTTTCTGGCCACAATTGGGATTGGCCCAAGGCAGTCGGGTGCTGGTGCCGTTGTGTGGGAAAAGCCTGGATCTGCTGTGGCTTGCCCATCAGGGCTACTCAGTGCTTGGCGTGGAGTTGTCGGAAAAAGCCGCCACGGATTTTTTCCTTGAGCATCAGCTTGAGCCGGTTGTGAGTGAAGAGGGCGCTTTCAGGGTGTTCCGTGCCGGTGATATCGAGATTCGCTGCGGTGATTTCTTTGCCCTGGGCCCGAAGGATGTGGTCGATTGCGTGGGACTGTACGACCGCGCCGCGCTGATCGCTTTGCCCCTGCCGATGCGCGAGCGGTATGCGGCCCATCTGCAGAAGATCTTGCCCAATGGCGTCGGATTGTTGATTACCCTGGATTACAACCAGGATGAAATGCCTGGCCCACCGTTCTCTGTCGGGGATGATGAGGTGCAGCGGCTGCTGGGGGATGCCTGGCGGCTGGAGGTCTTGCAGGAACAGGATGTACTGGGAGAGAGCTGGAAGTTTTTGCAGGCGGGTGTGAAGCGGCTGGATGAGCGTGTTTATCGGCTGTCCAGAGGTTGAAGCGTTGTTTGTGCTGATGCCATCGGGAGCATGCTTGCTCCCACATTTGATCTGCTGTGAACACAAAACCTGTGGTCACCCAAGTTCCCCTGTGGGAGTGGGCTTGCTCGCGAAGGCGGCCTGACGGGGTGGCCTGGATTTTGTTGATCGAGTACATATCCGTTACCGCAGTAATGGATATACACACGACCCATCAGGAAAAGGGCGAGTAGATTTTTCCAAAAAAAACTCCCCAAAAAAAGACGCTTCCCATTTCTGAAAGAAGCGCCGTTTTTTCCAAGCTGAACAGCATTACGCATTTCTGCGGGTTTTCTCTTGACTAACGATCAACCCCGACGACGCAGTGCGTCAATACGCTCTTCCAGCGGCGGATGGCTCATGAACATGCGAGCCAGGCCCTGCTTGATGCCACCGTTGATGCCAAAGGCATTCAGGGTGTCGGGCATGTGCACTGGCAAGCCTTGTTCGGCGCGCAGGCGTTGCAGGGCGCCGATCATGGCGCTGGTGCCGGCCAGGCGTGCACCGGCGTCGTCGGCGCGGAATTCACGCTTGCGCGAGAACCACATGACGATGGCGCTGGCGAGGATGCCCAGTACCAGCTCGGCGAAGATGGTCGCCACGTAGTAGGCGATGCCTTGGCCTTCTTCGTTCTTGAAGATCACCTTGTCGACGAAATTGCCGATGATGCGGGCAAAGAACATCACGAAGGTGTTCACCACGCCCTGGATCAGCGCCAGGGTCACCATGTCGCCGTTGGCGACGTGGCCGATCTCGTGGGCCAGCACGGCCTTGACTTCATCGGGCGAGAAGCGCTCGAGCAAGCCCTGGCTGACGGCGACCAGTGCGTCGTTCTTGTTCCAGCCGGTGGCAAAGGCGTTGGCCTCATAGGCCGGGAAGATACCGACTTCCGGCATCTTGATACCGGCTTCGCGGGACAACTGCTCGACGGTTTGCAGCAGCCATTGTTCGTGGCGAGTGCGCGGCTGGCTGATGATCTGGGTGCTGGTGCTCATCTTCGCCATCCACTTGGAGATGAACAGCGAGAACAGGGAACCGGCGAAACCGAACACCGCACAGAAAATCAGCAGCTGATTGAGGTTGAGATCAACCCCGTTGGCCGCCATGAACCCGTTGAAGCCGAAGAGGCTCAGGGTGATGCTGGCAATCAGCACGACCGCCAGGTTAGTGGCCAAGAACAGCAGGATGCGCATCATGGTTGTGAAAATCTCCTCGTGCTAAAGATGTAGCGTTATGCGGGGTATATAAGGTGCCGCCGCAGGCTATTCAACTCGCCGACTATTTCAAACTGTGTCCTACAGCCGTCCTAAATGTTTGAAAGACTTTTCTGAAAGTGACTGGGGAAAAAAATATGGCGCCTGCCCCCCGTGAACGTTGAGCCAGAGTGCCCGTTGGCTGTTCAACCCCTAGTGTAGAAGGCGTTGCGGAGTCGGCAGAACGGATGTGTTGCTGAATCAAACAGCGTGCGAGGCGAGGACTCCCCGCACGCTGTCTGGCTTATTGGCGGTAGGACTTGAGGAAGTTGCCGATCCGGCCAATGGCCTGGTCGAGGTCATCGACCCGCGGCAGGGTCACGACGCGGAAGTGATCCGGCCACGGCCAGTTGAACGCCGTGCCCTGGACCACCAGTAGCTTCTCGGACAGCAGCAGGTCGAGGACGAATTTTTCATCGTTGTGGATCGGGCAGACCTTCGGGTCGATCCGCGGGAAGGCATACAGCGCGCCCATCGGCTTGACACAACTGACGCCGGGAATGTCGTTGAGCAGCTCCCAGGTTCGATTGCGCTGTTCCAGCAGTCGGCCCTGGGGCAGGACCAGGTCGTTGATGCTCTGGTAGCCGCCAAGCGCCGTCTGGATCGCATGCTGGCTCGGCACGTTGGCACACAGGCGCATGTTGGCCAGCATGTCGATGCCTTCGATGTAGCTCTGGGCGTGATGCTTGGGACCGGAAATGACGACCCAGCCTGAGCGGAAACCCGCTACCCGATAGGATTTGGACAGGCCGTTGAAGGTCAGGCACAGCAGGTCCGGTGCCAGGGATGCAGTGCAGATGTGCACGGCGTCGTCGTAGAGGATCTTGTCGTAGATCTCGTCGGAAAACACCACCAGGTTGTGCTGGCGGGCCAGTTCCAGCATGCCCAGCAGCACTTCCCTGGAATACACGGCGCCGGTCGGGTTGTTCGGGTTGATGATCACCAGTGCCTTGGTATTGGGCGTGATCTTGGCCTTGATGTCCGCCAGGTCGGGAAACCAGTTGGCCTGTTCGTCGCACAGGTAATGCACCGGGTTGCCACCGGACAGGCTCACGGCAGCGGTCCACAGCGGATAGTCCGGCGCCGGCACCAGCACTTCGTCGCCGTTGTTGAGCAGGGCTTGCATGGACATCACGATCAGCTCGGACACACCGTTACCCAGGTAGATGTCCTCGATGCCGACGCCTTCGACCTGCTTCTGCTGGTAGTACTGCATCACGGCCTTGCGGGCGCTGAACAGGCCCTTGGAGTCGCTGTAGCCCTGGGCGGTCGGCAGGTTGCGGATGACGTCCTGGAGGATTTCATCGGGCGCTTCGAAACCAAAGGGGGCCGGATTACCGATGTTCAGCTTGAGGATGCGATGGCCTTCCTCTTCCAGGCGTTTGGCGTGCTTGAGCACCGGGCCGCGAATGTCGTAGCAGACGTTGGCGAGCTTGTTCGATTTGCTGACCTGCATGGCGATGTGTTCCCGAAAATGAACGATCCAGGCGGCGTATGAACTACCGTACTGGGAATCCTGCGTCTGTGCCCAGGCCTGACGCGGTATAGGCGCCACAATCCGTTTGAATGCGCATGACGTGACTGCCAGACTGGCGTCTGACGAGGCGCAATCATACGTGCCGCCCGATCTGCGGAAAAGCGTCGGATCGGGCTTTTTCAATTGCCGAGGTAGGACGATGGAAAAGTTGGAAAAAACCCTTGAAGAATGGCGCTCCATGCTCGACCCGGAGCAGTACAACGTCTGTCGGCTGAAGGGCACCGAGCGGCCATTCTCCGGTAAATACAACGCCACCAAGACCGACGGCGTGTACCACTGCATTTGCTGCAACGAGCCGTTGTTCGATTCGCAGACCAAATTCGATTCCGGTTGTGGCTGGCCGAGTTTCTACGCGCCGATCGAGGGCAGCGCGGTGGTGGAGGTTCGGGACGTCAGCCACGGCATGATTCGCACCGAGGTGGTCTGCGCCAAATGCGACGCTCACCTGGGCCACGTCTTCCCCGACGGCCCGCCGCCCACGGGTTTGCGGTACTGCATCAACTCGGTGTGCCTGGATCTGGTCCCCCGGGAGTAATTCGGTGGGAGCAAAGCTTGCTCGCGAAACAGGGCCTCTCGATTTCTGAACGACCGTATCGCCTTCATCGCGGGCAAGCCTTGCTCCCACAGTTTGTGGTGTGGGTATTTTTGATAATTAAATTGCATGCAATTTAATTGCTCGCTATCTTCGCCGCCTGTCCTATACGTTTTCGGAGCCTTGCCATGAGCGATAACCTGTTGAGCATCCCGTGCACCACCATCAAGGGTGAGCAAAAGACCCTCGCCGATTTCGCCGGCAAGGCTGTGCTGGTGGTCAACACGGCCAGCCAGTGCGGGTTCACCCCGCAGTACAAGGGGCTTGAGGCGCTGTGGCAGACCTACAAGGACCAGGGCCTGGTGGTGTTGGGCTTTCCCTGCAATCAGTTCGGCAAGCAGGAGCCGGGCAACGAGGGGGCGATTACCGAGTTCTGCGAGCTGAACTTTGGCGTGAGTTTTCCGCTGTTCAAGAAAATCGAGGTCAATGGTGCCAACGCCCATCCCCTGTTCGTCCAGCTTAAGCAGCGCGCGCCCGGCGTGCTGGGGTCCAAAGGCATCAAGTGGAATTTCACCAAGTTCCTGATCGGCAAGGACGGCCAAGTGGTCAAGCGTTTTGCCCCGACCACCAAGCCCCAGGACCTGACCGGTGAGATCGAAGCGCTGCTCAAATGAATGACCTGTCAGTCGATTCGCTGAAGCTCGACAGCCAGTTGTGCTTCAAGCTGTACGCTGCTTCGCGCGCAGTGATCCGTGGCTACAAACCGATGCTCGATCAGCTCGGTCTGACTTATCCGCAGTACCTGGCGATGCTGGTGCTGTGGGAATGGCAGGACACGGCCCCACCACAGCCGACGGTCAAGGCCCTGGGTGAGCGTTTGCTGCTGGATTCCGGCACGCTGACGCCGCTGCTCAAGCGCCTGGAACAGCTGGACCTGGTCCAGCGCCAGCGTTCGGCCCGGGACGAGCGGGAGGTGCACTTGAGCCTGACGACTGCAGGGCGAGCCTTGCGTGAACAGGTCGCTCCGCTCAAGGCCCGCCTGTTGTGCGACAGCGGTATCGACCTGGACCGCCTCGGAACGTTGCGAGACGGTCTCGATCACCTGTTGGGCCAGATCAAAGCGCTGACGTAGTCGGCACCCACTGGTCCAGCACTGCCGCCAGTTCTTCGCGGCGGAATGGCTTGGACAGGTAATCGTTCATGCCGGCCGCGCGGCAACGCTCGCGTTCCTCGGGCATCGCGTTGGCCGTCAGGGCGACAATCGGCAGATCCGACCAGCGCCCGCTTTGGCGGATCTGCCGGCTGGCTTCGTAACCATCCATCACCGGCATGTTGCAGTCCATCAACACCAGGTCGAACACCCGTTGTTCCAGTTGATCCAGGGCTTCGCCGCCATGGGCCGCGACGGTGACTTCGCAGCCCAGCTTTACCAACATCCCCTTGGCCACCAGTTGGTTGACCGGGTTGTCCTCCACCAGCAGCACCCGTCCACGCCTGGACGGCGCCAGGGCTTCGATCTGTGCGTCATCGATGACGGTCGCCTCGCTTTGCATGGCGCGCCGCAGAATCTGGTATAGCGCATGGCGCGCCAGCGGCCGGGCCTGTTGTATCAGCGGGGCGAGGGCGGCGGCTTCTTCGCTGGGCATGAAGCTGCCATAGGCGGTCACCAGCAGGATCGGTGCGTCAAAGGTTGGCCGCAGGTTGAACAGGCATTCCGGGCAGTCGGTAATCAGTACGTCGGGTGTGAGCCCCAACAACCCGTCATCGATGGAGCGCTGCACATAATCCAGGCCCCATCCCGGCAACAGCATGCCCAGCAATTCGGCCAGGCCGCTGCTGCTGCCGGTGATGGCGACGACGTTGCCGCGCAACGGTTCGACCGGCGTTGCCGGGAGATGGCAGGGCAGGGGCAGGTCGGCACAGAACTGACTGCCAAAGCCGGCTTCGGAACTGATCGTCAACCGGCCCTGCATGGCTTCGCAGAGGTTGTAGGTCAGTGCCAGGCCCAGCCCGGTGCCACCGAACTGGCGGGTAATCCCGGCGCCGGCCTGGGTGAACGGTTGCAGGATTCTTGCCTGGGCTTCCTGGGGAATGCCGATACCCGTGTCGCAGATCTCGATGCGTACGCCGCCCTCGTAATGACTCAACTTCACGTCGACCCGGCCGAAGCGCGTGAATTTCAGTGCGTTGGACAGCAGGTTGCTGACGATCTGGCGCACCCGGGTCGGGTCGCCGAGTACTTGCGCCGGGAACTGCGGGTCGATCAGGCAGGCCAGTTCGACACTGGGGGCCGCGTTCTGGGAAAGCAGGTTGGCGGTATCCTCCACCAGGGAGCCGAGGTCGAACGGGATGTGTTCGAGCTCCAGTTGACCGGCGTCGAATTTCGACAGGTCGAGGATGTCGTTGAGCAGTTCGACCAATACCTTGCCCGAGTCATGGGCAATCGATAGCTGTTGCTGTTGTTCGGCCGTCAGGGGGCCGTCCAGGGACAGGGCGATCATTCCCAGCAGGCCGTTCAGCGGTGTGCGTATCTCGTGGCTCATGTTGGCGAGGAACGCAGAGCGGGCCTCGGCCATGTCCAGGGCCGTGCGCCGGGCCACTTCCAGTTCCTCGTTGGACTGGCTGAGGCGGGCGTTGCTGGCCTTGAGTTCGGCGGTGCGTGCCGAGACGATGTTTTCCAGTTGCGCGAGGTATTCGGTGAGGCGATTTTCGGCCGTGCGCCGCTGCTGGATTTCGGTGGAGATATTTTCGAACTGCTGGTTGGCGACGGATACCAGCACGCCAATTTCATCGGACTGGTGGCCGGTGGGGCATTCCAGGCGGCTCTGCTCGTTGCTGCTCGGGTCGCGGCTGCTCAGTTCGCGGATGACCCGCACCAAGGGCTTGGTCAGCATCACGTAGAACAGTGCCAGCAGCAGGCCCGTCAGGATCAGGCTGCGGGCAAAACCGTTGAGCAAGGTGACCTCGGCACGGCGCAGGAAACGACTGCCGAACGCAAAAGTGTCGACGTCCAGTCGCAGCATGCCCAGGGATTCGCTGGGCAAGTGATCCAGGTAGAGCCGGTCCTCGAACTGACGCTGGGCGCCGAACAGAAAGTCGCTGATGAACCGGTAGCTGCTTTGCAGCTCGGGCCGCTTGACGCTGGCGAGCACCGTATTGTTGTTGTCGATCAGCTCGGCCCCGATGATGGCCGGTGAGCGCAGCAGGCCCATGGACAGCTCTTGGGCGAGCTCGGCGTCGATGTTGTAGGCGATGCGCGAGGCCGGGTTATGGCTGATTTCCAGCAGCGAGAGGATTTCACGGTTGATCGACGCGTCTTCGCTGGCATAATCGATGCCGATCTGCATCAGGCTGAGCAAGGTGCCCAACACGAAGCCCACCAGGACGGTCAGGCGGGCCTGCTTATAGGAAAGCCGTTGGGTGAATCTGATGTCCATTGAGTGATGAACCACTTACGTTTCCCTTCGCCGGTCAAGCATAGCTGATCATCTCTGAAATCCGGTGCAGCCGGTGTGTATTGTGTGAAGTAGACCCGCCATTGGATACGGCGTTTCGTAGCTCGAGCGCCATCATTACTGTGAACCTGTCCGAGGAGAAGACGTGGACTCGCGATTGAATGCTTTTCTTGAGCGTGCCGATGCCGTGCTGGCCCGGATCGAACCTTTGCTGCCGGCGCCCCGGCCCACCATCGATTGGACCCAGACCCTGGCTGCCCGCTGGCAGCGTGACGGCCGTAGCGGCTACCTGCTGCCGCTGCAGGTCAGCCTCGACATGCGCCTGTCGGACCTGATCGGCGTGGACCGCCAGGTCGAACAACTGGGCCGTAACACCCGGCAGTTCATCGATGGCATGCCCGCCAACCATGCCTTGCTCTGGGGCTCGCGTGGCACCGGCAAATCGTCCCTGGTACGCGCCTTGTTGGCTGAACATGCCCCGCATGGCTTGCGCTTGATCGAGATCGAACGCGATCACCTGGCCGATTTGCCTCGGGTGGTCGAGCAGGTTGCGAAACTGCCCCAGCGCTTCGTGTTGTTCTGCGATGACTTGTCGTTCGAATCCGGTGAAGGCGATTACCGCGTGCTCAAGAGCGTGTTGGATGGATCCCTGGAGCAGGCGCCGGACAACGTGCTGCTGTATGCCACCTCCAACCGTCGTCACCTGGTGCCGGAAAAGGAAAGCGACAACGAGAATTGGAAACGGGTCGACGGCGAACTTCACCCCAGTGAAGCGGTAGAGGACAAGATCGCCTTGTCCGACCGCTTTGGCCTGTGGCTGTCGTTTTATCCGTTTACCCAGGAGCATTTCCTCAACGTGGTGGAGCACTGGATCGGCGAACTGGCGGCCAAGGCCGGGCTGGCCTGGCAGCGCGACGAAGCGCTGGATGTGCTGGCGGTGCGCTGGGCAACCGGTCGCGGCAACCGCAACGGACGTTGCGCCTATCAGTTTGCCCGTTATTGGGTAGGCCTGAAATTGTTGGAGCACAAGGCATGATCGATTTGAAGGACACCGGAGTCGGCCTTGACGGCTACGCGTTGTTATCGGCACAGCTGGAATCCTTGCTGGCCGATGAGCGTGACTTCATTGCCAACGCCGCGCAGTTCTCGGCTTTCCTGTCCAGTCAGCTGGATGATCTGAACTGGGCCGGTTTCTACCTCAATCGCAACGAAGAGTTGGTCCTGGGACCGTTCCAGGGCCAGGTCGCCTGCGTGCGGATCCCCTTTGGCCGCGGCGTGTGCGGTACGGCGGCCGCGACCCGGCAGACCCAGCGCGTCGAAGACGTCCATGCCTTCGCCGGGCACATCGCCTGCGACAGCGCGTCGAACAGCGAGCTGGTAGTTCCGCTGGTCAAGGACGGGCGCCTGATCGGCGTGCTCGACCTGGACAGTCCGAAACCGGCGCGTTTTACCGAACATGATCAAGCCGGCATCGAGCAGTTGGCCGCGATATTCCTGCGCCTGACGGATTGCTGATCATACCTTCAACCCTGCCTTGACCAGCAGGCTGTGGGGATCGACTTCATCGATCTGGTGCGGGGCGAGGAACTGGTTGGCGTAGCTCTCGTAGATTTTTTCTTCGATGAACAACCCGAACAGCTCGGGATCGATATGGGCGTCACGGCACATGGTAGCCATGATGCCCAGGGCCTCGCTCAGTTTCTTCGCTTTCTTGTAGGGGCGGTCGGCTGCCGTCAGCGCTTCGAAAATGTCGGCAATGGCCATCATGCGTGCCGGCAGGCTCATCTCTTCACGTTTGAGGCGCTTGGGATAACCGCTGCCATCCATTTTCTCGTGATGACCGCCAGCGATCTCCGCGACATTGTCCAGGTGACTGGGGAAGGGCAGCTGACTGAGCATCATGATCGTCTGCACCATGTGATGGTTGATGACGTAGCGTTCCTCGCGGGTCAGCGTGCCTCGCGTGATGCTCAGGTTGTAGAGCTCGCCGCGGTTGTATTTCCAGGCCGGTACGTCGAGCTGGAAACCCCACGGGTTGTCCGCCGGGATCAGTTCGGCTTCGTGGTGTTCGAGCAGGTGCTCGGGCTTGTCTGCCAACAGCGGCTCAGTGACCGGTAGCGACGGCTTGGGTGTGCGATTCTGGCGTCGGTGCTCTTCCCAGGAAACCCCAAGGCGATCGTCGAGGGTCCGGGTCCATGGGCGTTGGGCAATCTGTTGCAAGCGTTGCAGATCGGCCTCGGCCATGGCTTCGCAGCCCAGGTTGCAGCGTGCGACGAAGGTAAAGTCGTCATCCAGGGCCGTCAATGTCGCGTCGCGCTGCTGTGCCAGGGATGACGGCTCGCCGCCGCTTGCCACGGCCTGCCAGTAATCGACCCAGGCGTCGCGCTTGAGCACTTCGAAGCGAGTGCGTATCTCGTGGATCCGGTCGTTCAGGGTTTCCAGCTTGGTGGCCTTGTCGACCACGTATTCGGGGGTGGTGACCTTGCCGCAATCGTGCAGCCAGGCGGCGATGTGCAGGGCTTCCCATTCATCCTCCGTTGGCCGGTAGGCGTCGAATGCCGGTGCCTGGCTGGCAGCGGCCGCCTGGGCGAGCATCAGGGTCAGGACCGGCACCCGCTGGCAATGGCCGCCGGTGTAGGGGCTCTTGGCATCAATCGCGCCGGCCAGCAATTGGATGAAGGCGTCCAGCAACTGCTTTTGCCTGTCTTGCAGGCGCTGGCCCTCGATGCTCACGGCGGCGGCACCGGACACGGCCTGCAGGAAGGCGATGCGGTCGGGCTGCAGTTTTTCCAGGTCGGCTTCGGTGCCGCTGTCTGTGATCAACAGTACCAATACGCCGACGGTTTCCTGGTGTCGATTGCGCAGGCGAATACCGATCAGATGGACCCGCGGCGAGTCCAGTGCCTGCAGGACGCTCTGCAGATCGGCCGCCTGTTCGAAGCCCAGGGAGGCCACGAGGTTGTCCGAGGTGGCCAGTTGCTGGAGCCATTGCGGACTGTCGCCAGCCTGTAGTTCATGACTGCGCAACTTGAAGGCGTCGAGGTCCCTGGGTGTTCCATTGATTATCAGCCCATACGGCTTGACCCGGTTTTCGTCGTTCTCGCGCAAATAGATCAGGCCGGCCTGGGCCTGGCCGATTTTCACGGTTTCAAATAACACCCGTTCCAGCAACGGGGCGAAGCGGGTTTCGGCGCGCAGGCTGGCGGTGATTTCAAAGAAACTCGCCAGGGTCTCTTTCATGCGCGCCATTGATACGCCCAACTGATCGACTTCCAGCACCGGGGAGCGACGGGACACTGGGTAGTTGAAGTCAAAGCTGCGAATGGCATCGGCCTCCTGCACCAGGTCGCCCAAGGGCTTGACCAGGATCCGGGACGTCAGCCAGCCCAGAGGCAGGCACAGCAGCAGGGTGGCGAGGGTGATGAGCGCGCCTTGCCAGCGCATGCGATAGGCATTGTCCAGCAGCTCATCTTCAGGGACCAGCAGCGCCAGTTCCAGGCCCTGGGGCCCACCTTCCTGCATGTGGCTGCGAGAAACGATCCACTGGCGTCCGGCCGCTTCCAGGCGCGTGGTGTCGGTGTTGTCGTCGAGCGCGGCGGCGATAGCCGGACTGAGGTCGCGGGCCTTGGTCAGGCGTGCCGACTGGGCGTCGGCGAGCAGCCGGCTGCTGTCGGGATAACCCACTGCGTTGCCCGTGGGATCGAGCAGGACGACTTCGGTGCCGGTGGTCACCTTATGCTTGGCCAGGGTCTGGGACAGGGCCGCCAGGGTCAGGTCGGCGCCGATGACCGCCTGCTCGCCACTGCGCCGGGCAAGGGTGGTGCCGACGTTATGGGTGGAGAAAAAAACGTAGGGCTCGGTGGTGATCTGCTCGGTGCTGCCGGCGGCGCTGCGAAACCAGCTGCGGCTGCGGGGGTCGTAGGTTTCGTCGGCAATGTCCCGGCGCCCGATGAGCGTCAGCGTCTCGTCGTAGAACAGCGACTGGGAATGAACCGGGCCTTGCTCGGTTGTCCGCTCCACCGTCCAGACCTGGTAGGCCGCGTCGGTCGGTGCCTGCAGGGCGGCTTTCAGGGCCGCGGTGCGCAATGGCCGGACCATCAGGAAGTTGCCCTGATGATCGCCCAGGTACAACGACGCCAGGTTCGGGTTGTCCCGCAGTGCCTGACTGAAGGGCACGAGCAGGGCCAGGCGCTGCGCCATCTGGGGCGTGCGCGTCGCTGGATAGTCGGCCAGCAGGCTCAACAGGTGACGGATGGGTTCGTAGGTGTCGTACAGATCCAGGCGCACATCCTGTTCAATACGGTTGAACAGCTTTTCACTGCTGGACAGGATGATTTGCGTGGTTTGCCGGTAATTGAAAATCCCCAGCACCACCCCGGTCAGCAACAGAAGCAGGGTAAACATCACGCTGATATGAACGTGCAGGGGGAACCGGCGTTTTTCCGGACGCGGTGCGCTGGGCATTGCAGTCACTCCAAGTGTCAGGGGGCGTTCTCGATGGGTATTCCCGCGTGCAGGGGAAACCGCTCGAGAACCCCCCAGGTACGCACTGCTGAGCGAATAGCATAGTAAACGCTGGATTATTTTGCCTTGGCGATCTCCGTTTCGAGGGCCTGCTCCAGTTCGCTCATGGCGCGGTCGAGGGCGTCGATGCAGTCGCTGATTCGCCCAGGTGCTTGCGGCTGATGACAAGCGCGCTCCAACGCCTCGCACCGCTGGATCAGCGAGGTCGCCTGGACGATGCGGGCGACGCCTTTTATCTTGTGCGCCATTTCGCTCAGCGCTTGCCGGTTTGCGCCGCGGGCGACGTCGAGCAACTCCTGGCGGTCCGAGCGGCTGCTGCTGAGCAATTCGGCCAACAGGCGCCGGTTGGACGAAGGGTCGCCGCCAGTCAACGCCTGCAGGCTTTGTACACTGAAAACCGCTGGGCGGCCGGTGGGTTTGACCGCGTTGATCCATTGGCTCAACGCGCTCAGGCTGATCGGCTTGAACAGGCAGTCGTCCATCCCAGCGTCCTGGCAGCGCTGTTTTTCCTCCGGTTGGGCATTGGCAGTGAACCCCAGGAGGGTGCAGGGTGGCCGTTGCTGTTCGGATTCAGCGCGACGAACCGACCGGGCCAGTTCATAGCCGCTCATGATGGGCATGTTGCAATCGGCGATGACCAGATCGAAATGTTTCTTTTGCCAGACCTCGAGTCCGTGGGCACCATCATGGGCGACCTGATAGTGATGGCCCAGGTATTCCAATTGCTGCGACATCAGCAGGCGGTTGGCGGGATGATCGTCCACGATCAGGACGTTCAGGGGGGCCAGGGCCGTTTCGATGACCGGCTCAGGTGGGGGGCGAACCGGGGCTGTCGACAGGACGGTCAGTTGCAGGCGTACCTGGACCTGGGTGCCGGTGCCGGGTTGGCTGTTCATGTGCAGGCTGCCACCCATCATCTGGCACAAGTTGCGACTGATCACCAGCCCCAACCCCGCGCCGTTGCGGGCCATCCGGCTGGTGTTATCGACCTGGGCAAAAGGTTCGAACAAACGTTGCAGGTCCGCCGGGCCAATACCGATGCCGCTGTCGTTGACCTCCAGGTGCATCTGCAGAGCGTCGTCCCGGTCGGTTGGCGACAGCCGGACCTTGATCACTACCTGGCCCTGCTCGGTAAATTTGAGGGCATTGCTGATCAGGTTCGACAGCACCTGTTTGAACCGCAACGGGTCCATCAACACGTCAGGGCTGCCCTCGGCAGCGTCGAACTGCAGGGACAGCGCCAGGTTTTTCTGCCGGGCCACGCCCTCGAATACTCGTATGACCGATTGCAGCAGGGCCCTGAGATTGACGCGTTCGGGGGCCAGGCTCAAATGGCCGGATTCGATACGGGCGATGTCCAGGATGTCGCCTATCAGTTCGAGCATGCCGGAGGCCGATTCGTACGCGACTTCGATAGTCGAGCGATCCACGTGGCCTTTGTCGGCGTGTTTCAGGGCCAGTTCAAGCATGCCGATCACCGCGTTCATGGGGGTGCGGATTTCATGGCTCATGGTTGCCAGGAACGTGCTTTTGGCGCGGTTCGCGTCGTCGGCCCGTTGCTTGGACGCGCGCAGTTCCTCGAACAGCTGGCGCCGCTCACTGATGTCGATCCAGCCGCCGATGATGCCTTGCACTTCGGCGGCGGAGTTTCGGTAGGGGAGGATCCAGTGGTAGATCGTCAGTTGCCTGTCCCCGATGTGCAGGGGCCGATCCACGATCAGGGCGGTGCCTTCGGCCATGACGCGTTGGTAGTCCGCCTGGTACTCCTGCGCTTCGAAGGCGTTGCTCATGGAACCTGGCATCAGGTTCTTGCCGATGACGTCTTCGCGTTTGACGTCGAACGTTTGCAGGTAGCTGTCGTTGCAGCTTTGCAGGATGCCGTTGCGATCTCTCACGTAGATGGGGTGAGGGGTGCCGTTGAGCAGCGAATGCATGAATTCGAGCTGATCATTGAGGGCCAGTTCCGCCCGTTGACGCTGCCTGATCTGGCGCTGCATGTAGGCATTCCACGCCAGGGAAAACAGCAGCAACAGGCCAATGCCCGCGCCGACCTGGAGGAACAGGCGGTTGTAGGTGCGCCAGGTGTGTTCCGAGGGCGAGACGTAACCGCGCCAGCGGTTGTTGATGACGCCAAGTTCGTCGGGGTCGATGCTGGTCAGGGCCTTGTCGAGGATGGCGTTCAACTCTGTGGCGTTTTTTACCGTGGCCAGCGCGAACATGGCCTGTTGGGTGCCCACCGTGCTGCTGATTTGCAACCTGTCGCGCCACGCATAGGAGGAGATGAAGTAGTTGGCCATCACTTGCGAGTTCACGCTGCCGTCGACCTGGCCATGGGCGAGCATTTCCACGGCGCGCAAGGGGCCGTCCGTTTCGATGATTTGAATGTTCGGGTACTGGCTGCGTAGCCATTCAATGACCGGATTGCCTTTGGCGATTGCCAGGCTGGCGTGGCCGAACTGATCGAGTGTCGTGGGCGTGTCGGACTGTTTGCGGGTCAGCAGGACGAACGAACTGTCGACGTAGGGGCGGCTGAACTTCAACTGGAGTTGTCGTTCGCTGCTGGGCAAAAGTGCGGCAATCATGTCGGCTTGATCGTTGAGGACCGCAGCGATCATTTCGCTGTCGTTCTGGCGGCGCTGGATGTCCAGGCGCAGGCCGGTGCGCAGCCTAATCAGTTCCAGCAGGTCGGCACTGATGCCGCGAAAGTCCCCATCCGCATCGAAGAAGGTGAAGGGCGCGGAGGTTTCGTTCACCACCACCCGTACCACCGGATGCCTCGCCAGCCAGCGTTGCTCGCGGTCGGTCAGTTGTATCCTGTGGTCCGTGAGGTACAGGTCGCTGCCTGCACTCCAGCGCTTGGAGATGGCGGCTTGCTCGGCAATGGAGACCTGGTTCAGCGTAGCGTTGATGACCTCCAACAAACGGGTGTCGTTACGTCGTACGGCAAAACCGAACCCGTGGGATTCATGTTTGCCGAAGCTGGCCATGCGGATATTGCTCAAATAGCCCTTGTTGATCATGTAGTGGGTGGAGAGGGTATCGCCGAGAAATACATCGGCCTGACCGAAGGCGACGGCATTGATGGCGTTCTGGTAGGACGGGTAGGTGGTAATGAGTGCCTTGGGGTAGAGTTTTTCAATTTCCCGTAGCGGCAGGTAGTGATAGACCATGCTCAGCCGCAACCCCTCGAGATCGTCAGTCAGGGATCGGCTTTCATTCGTTCGGGTGACGAGAACGGGTTGGTCCACTGCATACGGTGTCGACAGTACAATGTCGGGGTTGCGCGCCTCGAAACCGTTGGCGGTGCCAAGCATATCGATTTGCCCATCCTTGAGTGCGGCCATGGCCGCCTCGCGGGAGTCGAAGCGCAGGACGCTCATGGGCAGGCCAGTGGCCTTGGCGATGATGTCGGCGTAATCGGCCGTCAGGCCTTCGTAGTCGCGTCCGCTGGTGGAGAGATCGAAGGGCGGGTAGTCCGGGGCTGAAGTTCCCAGGACCAGCGCTTGCCGATCCTGTAGCCAGGCACGGTGAACATCATCCAGCTTGACCTCGGTATGGGCCATGGACGAGTGGCCCAGCAGGGTATATTGCTCGGGCGCATTCGCCGCCGCCGCGAGCATTCCTGTATATAACGCCGCACTGATCAGCAGGAGACATTCGGTTATGCGTCTGAGCATCCTGTTTTTCTCACACCAGCGCGTTGCGCTTCGCCATTTCAATCAGATCGACCAAGGACTTGACCTTGAGCTTCTGCATCAGCCGCTTCTTATAAGTACTGACGGTCTTATTGCTTAGAAACATTCCCTTGGCTATTTCCTTGTTGGTACGACCCTGGGCAAAAAGTTGCAGCACCATCAGTTCTCGATCATTGACACTTTTGAAAAGGTCCAGCTCGATACTGCGTGGATCATCCGGGCGTACCGGATTCAGCGCCTGGCTGGGAAAATAGTTATAGCCGGACAATACTGCTTTGATTGCGCTGACAAGTTCGCTGAGGTCTTCCTGTTTACAAACGTAACCAGAGGCACCCGACTGCATGCATCGAATGCCGAAAAGTGTCGGCGACTGGGCCGTGAGCACCAGCGTCTTGAGTGGAGTGGTCATGGCGTTGAAGCGCGAGAGGATTTCCAGCCCGTCGAGTTTGGGGATGCTGATGTCCAGGATAACCAGGTCTGGCATGCATTCGCGCACCATTTGCATCGCATCGACGCCGTTGTCAGTTTCACCTACGACCTTATAGCCTTCATGCTCCAGAAGCATGCGAACAGCGAGGCGGATGACCGGATGATCGTCGACAATGAAAACGGAGTTCATGAATAAATTACCCTGCGAACTTGAATAAAGCGCGCACCTTAGCCCACTTACAACCGGGGTCGTACGAAGAGACGGGCATGCAACTTCAATTTCAGAAGTTTCCTACAAAAAAAGAGGCAACGTATTACGATGTAATCGGTTTTTTAGTAGGCGGGTGGCAACAGGAGGGGGAAGAGTTGGCTGTGTGTGAAGGGATATTTCTTTGATAGTGTTGTTTGTGCAAACAAAAGAAGCGTTTTAATCGAGATTTTTTGTAAGCCATATAGTTATTTATCTACTTCAAACTCCTTGTGGCGCAGCGCTACAAAATTCACATTCACCGCCAATCCCTGTGGGAGCGAGCTTGCTCGCGATGACGGTGGCACATCCTGCATTGATGCGCACAGATCCACTGCCATCGCGAGCAAGCTCGCTCCCACAGGTTTTGTACCAGGTGCAGCACACCGTCGATCCAGGCCTTTTATTGGCGCGTGCGGCCGGTCATTTCCTGGGCCATTTCGCTGGCGTAGCTGTCAGTCATCCCGGCGATGAAATCGATCATTCGCAGGAAAGCGCTATGCAAAGGGCCATTGGGGTCCGGCGCGTTGTTCCCCAGCAGGTCGAGAATGCGGCGATTCTTGAACGAAGGCGTGCGGCCCCCGTGCTGTTCAAGGGCCGCTCCGCAAAATCCGTTGAGCAGGATTTCCAGCGTGGTGTAGGCGCCGATTTCGTGCAGGGTCTTGCGCTTGTCCTGGAAAATTTTCCGGCGCGCCATGTCCTTGGCATTCAACACGCAGCGTTTTGCCGGGCCGTGCATATGCTCCACCAGATCCCCTGGCAATGTGCCGGCAAGCAATGCTTCCTGCTGTTCGACAAAAGCCCGGGCGGCGGCGTTGGTCAGGTGTTCGATGGCCTTGCCTCGCAGGATCGCCAGTTTGCGTCGCCGCGAGTCCAACGGCCCCAACTGCCGGTAGGTGTCCGGAAGATCGTCGCCCACCAGGTCCAGGAGCAGCGATTCCACCTGGGGGTATTCCAGGAGATCCATCTCCACGCCGTCTTCCAGGTCGATCAGCGCGTAGCAGATGTCATCGGCGGCTTCCATCAGGTACACCAAGGGATGCCGTGCCCAGCGTTGATCCTCGATCTGTGGCAAGCCGAGCTTGTGGGCAATCTGCTCCAACAGCGGCAGTTCGCTCTGGTAGCAACCGAACTTGTGCTTCTTGTAGCCCAGCGAGTCCGCGTGGCGGGCAGTCCAGGGGTATTTCAAATAGGTGCCGAGGGTGGCATAGGTCAGCCGCGT
>Ga0065714_10002380_pt1 | contig 20427 bp, 18 predicted proteins | sample MisRhiReplicate2_FD_59101 | JGI IMG/M metagenome (GOLD analysis project Ga0065714, IMG submission 59101) | Miscanthus rhizosphere microbial communities from Kellogg Biological Station, MSU, sample Rhizosphere Soil Replicate 2: eDNA_1 v2... | ecosystem: Host-associated > Plants > Roots >...
GGCCTTCGACCTTGTCCTGCCAGTTGCCGCGGGCGGTGAGGATCAGGATCGGAAACGTCTTGTCCTGCGAGCGCAGCCGGCGGATCAGTTCCAGCCCGCTGATGCCCGGCAGGCCCAGGTCGATCACCGCCAGGTCATGGTTGAATTCCCGGACCTGGTACAAGGCCTCTTCGGCATTGGCCACGGCCTGCACCACATGGCCGCTGTCGGTGAGACGGGTTTGCAGGTGGTGGCGCAACAGCGCTTCGTCTTCGACGACCAGTAATTTCATGGAGCCTCTCCCCAGGCAAATCAAACAATCCAGTGCGCACTTCAACGCAAGGCGCCGGATCGTCTTCGACCGATCCGGCTGGATACGCTCACCATCGACCGCTTAGAACGTGTAGTTGGCGGACAGGTACGTCTGGGCGCTGCTGGTCAGGTCCAGCGAGCCAACCTTGTCGCCACCGTGCGGGCTCATCTCGGTGCTGGCATTGCTGCGCAGGTAACGGTAACCCAGTTCAACCGAGGTGTTTTGCGAAATTTGTTGCAGCACGCCCCCTTGCAAGCCCACGGCGTAGCCGATGTCGCTGTCGCGACTGAAGCCGGGAGAGTCCTGGGTCAGCTTGGTCAGGCCCGCCGTGCCGCCACCGAACAGTTTGGTGCTGCTGGTGACCGGATAGAACACATCGTAGCTGCCCAGCAGGTTTTCCTGGCGCAGCTTGATGCCGTTGTGGGTGCCCGAGACGTTGTCGTAGGTGGCGTAGTAGCGGCCCTGGTCGTTTTGTTTGCCCAGTCGGATGCCATAGGTGGCGTCCTTGCCGATGACGCCGTCGGCGTTCGGGTTGTTCAGGGCGCTGTCCAGGGCGTTGGATTTCTTCACCTTGTCGCTGGTCTGGCCGAGGGTCAGGCTGGCGAAATTGTCATCGGCGTGGGCCAGGGCGCTGGCGCCCAGCACGGTGAAAGCCAACAGCAGTTTTTTCATAGCAGTCATGGTCAAGTTCCTTTGCAGCGTGGATGTTTTGTGAAGTCGTGGTCACCTTAACCAGCGGTCCCTGAACACCCCTTGAACGTTCTCTGAACCTGCGCTGAATGAATCGGCTAATCTGTGCGGACCACTTTTATAAGGAGATCCGTCATGCGAAGGCTGCTTGCTGTTGTACTTCTGGCCATTAGCGGCGTGAGCCACGCCGCCATCCAGACCCAGGAGCTCCCCTACACCAGTGCCGACGGCACCAAGCTGATCGGCTATTACGCGTATGACGACGCGGTCAAGGGCCCGCGCCCGGGCGTGGTGGTGGTGCATGAATGGTGGGGGCTGAACGACTACGCCAAGCGCCGTGCCCGTGACCTCGCCGGCCTGGGCTATAGCGCCCTGGCCATCGACATGTACGGCGACGGCAAGAACACCGAGCACCCCAACGACGCCATGGCCTTCATGCAGGCGGCGCTCAAGGACGGCGCGACGGCCAGTGCCCGCTTCCAGGCCGGTCTCGACCTGCTGAGGAAACAACCCCAGACCGATCCGGACAAACTCGCCGCCATCGGCTACTGCTTCGGCGGCAAAGTGGTGCTCGATGCAGCGCGCCAGGGTGTGCCGCTAGCCGGCGTGGTGAGCTTCCACGGTGCGCTGGTGACCAACACCCCGGCAACGCCTGGCAGCGTCAAGGCCAAGGTGCTGGTCGAGCATGGCGCCCTGGACAGCATGGTCACCCAGGACAACGTCACCGCGTTCAAGAGCGAGATGGACAAGGCCGGCGCCGACTATAAATTCGTCAGCCTCAAAGGCGCCAAGCACGGCTTCAGCAACCCCGATGCCGACCGCTTGAGCCACGGTGAACATGGCGGGCCGGACATTGGCTACAACAAGGAAGCCGATGAGAAATCGTGGGCGGATATGCAGAAGTTCTTCAAGAAAATCTTCTGATACATACCCCCTGCATGATCGCTCCCACGCAGAGCGTGGGAGCGATCATTGACCACCTGCCTCGTTCACGACCTCCATTCATACAGCTCGCCCCCACTACCCAGCCTCCAGCCAACCCGGCAAAATGCCCGGCATGAAGACACTCCCCTCCCTGCCCGCCTGCTGCTCGCCTTTGGATGAACATTGGCTCTTGCCCGATGCCCTGTCCGATACGGTGCTGCTGAGCACGCGCTTCGACCCGTTGTTGCTGGTGGGCGCCGACTTCCCCAACAGTGCCATCGAGCCCCCGGCGAGCATCCAGCGCTCGGTAGCCAAGCGCCAGGCAGAATTCCTGGCCGGGCGGATCTGCGCCCGGGCGGCGTTGCAGCGGCTCGACGGCCTGGCCTGCGTGCCGGCCATCGGTGAGGACCGCGCCCCGGTGTGGCCGGCCCATGTCAGCGGTTCGATCACCCACAGCACGGGTCGGGCGGCGGCCATTGTCGCGAAAAAAGATCATTGGCAAGGGCTGGGCATGGACGTGGAAAACCTGCTCGACCCCGAGCGCGCCGAACGCCTGGCCGGTGAAATCCTCACCTCGCCAGAGCTGCAACGCATGACCAAGCTCGCGCGCGATGACCGGGCCTTGCTGGTGACCCTGACCTTTTCCGTGAAGGAAAGCCTGTTCAAGGCGCTGTACCCCATCGTCAGGCAGCGCTTTTATTTCGAGCATGCCGAGGTGCTGGATTGGACACACGATGGGCAGGTGCGCCTGCGCCTGCTGACGGACCTGTCGACCGAGTGGCGCCATGGCAGTGAGCTGCAGGCTCAGTTTGGGGTGAAGGATGGGCAGTTGTTGAGCCTGGTGGGGATCAGGGCCTGAGATCTTGGGTGTTTGGGAGGGCCTCATCGCGGGCAAGCCTTGCTCCCACAGCAAACAACACTTAAATGAGAGAGCACTGACCTGTGGGAGCAAGGCTTGCCCGCGATGGCGGTCGATCAGGCACCACCCCCATCAAGACCTGTCCTGATGCCTCGGCCAACTCAAGCTGAAACAAGCCCCGCCCAGGCTCTTGCTCTTGCCGATCAGCGCCCGGCCGTCATGCCAGTGGATGATCCGCCGCACGATCGACAGCCCCAGCCCATGGCCGCCTGACGCCCGGGCGCGGCTGTCGTCCAGGCGCAGGAAAGGTTTGAAAATCCGCTCCCATGCCGCTTCCGGCACACCAGGCCCGTCGTCTTCCACATCCACCCGGCAGCGCAACTGGCCCACCTGGTAGCTGACGGTGACCCGGGAGCTGGCGTGGCGCATGGCGTTACCCACCAGGTTCTGCAGGGCGCGATGCAGAAAGCGTGGCTCGGCCTCGACCCAGGCGCCGTCGCAATCGGCGGCCGACAGGCATAGACCGCGCTCGACCGTGATCCCCGCCCGCAACGGCCCCAGTTCATCGATCACTTGATTGACCAGCGCATCCAGGTCAACTCGCTGGAAATTCAGGGCCGGTGACCCCTGTTCCAGCCGCGCATAGGTGAGCATTTCGTCCACCAACCGATCCAGGTCTTCAATGTCGTGGTCCATGCCCGCCAGGTATTTGTCCCGAGCCTGGGGCGTGGTGGCGCTGCCGAGCATTTCCAGGCCGAAGCGCAGGCGCGCCACCGGGGTACGCAATTCGTGGGACACCGCCCGCACCAGCTCACGCTGGATCGCCAAAAGTTGCTGCAGGTGCTCGGCCATGCCATTGAACGCAGCGGCCAATCGCCCGACCGAGTCGGCGCCTCGGGCCGGCACCCGGGTTTCCAGGCTGCCCTGGGCGATCTGGGTGGCGGCCGACTCCAGGCCACGCAAGCGCCGCTCCAATTGGCGCACCAGCAGGTAGACGATCAAGCCGATCAGGCTCAAGCCCAGTGCCGCGATCAGCACCAGCCATTGCGGCGGATAAGGGTTCATCTGGTACAGCGGGCCGATCTCCAGCACCCACGGCGTGCCGACCATGCCGGCGAAGACCCGGATGGAGTCGCCGCCCTTGCCCAACGCCATCACCGTATCGCCCTCGGACACACGGCGGCGCTGGTCGTCGTCCATGTCCGCCTGCTCGGTGGTCATGAGTCGCAGATCGAAACCAAAACCTTTTTCCTGCGCCAGTTGCGCCAGCCGTTTGGGCTGTTCGGCCACCGGATAACGCACCAGCTCGTCGGCCAACAGGTAAATGGTCGCGCGAGCCAGTTGTTCGCTGATCTGCTGGACTTCCCCCACCAACATCAGTTGCTCGGCATCATTGATCAGTCGATAGACTTTTGCCGCGTGCGGCCCGGTCTGCTCCACCAATGCCTGGCCGCGCATTACCCGGGTGCGCTGGCCGAGGTCGAGGTCGGTCTGGGGGAAAGTCTGCAACGCCAGGGGAATGCCCAGCAGGCGCTCCCACACCAGCAACGCCCGGCGCCGTTCGGTGTCGTTCATCGGCCGCAGGTTGTCGGCCATCAATGAAAACGTGCCGTGGGCCAGGCGCTCGCGGTATTGCTCGCTGCGGGTCTGGTTGAGCAGGTGCAGGGCCAGCACGCCGAGGACCGCCACCAGCACCAGTGCCGCACACATGCCGCCATAAATACGCAGGAAGATCGAATTCACGGTGCCAGGTCTACGCAGGCTTCAGGAACGAACAGGTAGCCTTTGCTGCGAATGGTCTTGATCAGCCGTGGATGGTCCGGGTCGTCGCCGATCTTGGGGCGGATGCGTGAAATGCGCACGTCGATGGAGCGGTCCTGGCCGTCATAACCGATGCCGCGCAAGGCGGTGAAGATTTCTTCCCGGGACAGGATGCGCCCGGCATTGGACACCAGCAGCCACAGCAGGTCGAATTCGGCGCTGGTCAGCTCGATACCGTTGCCCTGCAACCAGGCTTCGCGCAGGGCGTCGTCGACCACCAGCGGGCCGAATTGCAGGCGTCGCTGCTTCTGCGCGACGCTCGGCTCCGGTTCGCTGCGCCGCAGCAAGGCCTGGATCCGCGCCAAGAGCAAACGCGGGCGAACCGGCTTGCAGACGTAATCATCGGCGCCCAGGTCCAGGCCCTGGATCTGATCGGTGTCGTCGGTGCGGGCGGTGAGCATCAGGATCGGCCCGTCATAGTGCCCGCGCACCTTGCGACAGATGCTCAGGCCGTCTTCGCCGGGCAGCATCAGGTCGAGGACCACCAGGTCCGGCTGCTCGGCAATGATCCGCGCCGCCGCCACCGCGCCGTCGCCTTCGATGGCGACACGCAGTCCGTTGCTTTCGAGGTACTCCCGGGTCAGCTCGGCCAGACGCTGGTCATCCTCGACGATCAATACCTGCCAGGCTTCTTGTTCCACTGAGGGACCTTTTGGCTGATTAGCTAAATAAGGAAAGGCGTGTCGCCAATATCACTGACAAGGCGAACCCTGTGGGAGCGAGCTTGCTCGCGATGGCGGTGTGTCAGGCACCCTTGGTACGGCTGAACCGACGCTATCGCGAGCAAGCTCGCTCCCACAGGTTGGGTCCTGCGCCACTCCCGTCTTTTTGTCATGTTAAAGGAGGATAAACACACCCATGCATGGGCCGATTGTATAAACGTCACCTGCGCAGAAAACAAGCGGACAAATGCGTTTCGATCGGCTGGGTTTTATGTGGTAATGTCCGCGCCCGCAAAAATCACCGGGCTGTTTTCGGATCGTCGAAACCGATGAAAAAAGGTCCACTCCAGCTAGGTCGCGGCCTACAGAGCCGTTCCACGATTCGCACACAAATTACGCACAGGCTTATCCACAGGTAGTACGTTGCATACCCCCCGAAAACGCATTATCTTGTAGCCCGCCGCGTAAAAAACCCTACATGTAGGGTTTCAGGCTAAAAACCAAACACAAGTCGGACAGAGAATTCAAGCGCTTTTCTTGCTTCTGTCCAACTGAAACACCGCATTTCCCCAAGCCCAGACCGCCCCTGCGGATGGCAACTGTTTCCAGGTCGAAAACGACCGAAACGGTACGGGTGTTGCAGTCAATTGCTGCCACCCCGGCAACCCGGTTTCGAGCCCCGCTCGCAACCTGAGAACTTCGGATGGAAGCGGCATTAAACGCCTGCTTCCTACTGTCCCGAAGTTGTTATGCCCGGCGCCAGTCGGTTGTAGTGCTTCAGGACGGAACGGTGGGCACCGTGATGGTGCCCAAACAAACATAGAGAACGTGGAGACACCCATGCACACCGACACAACTCGCGAGAACCCGCAGGGCACCGCGCCGCTGGCCGCCGATTCGAACCCGGATCTGTCCGCCACCGCGCCGGGCCAACTGCGCGTGATCAAGCGTAACGGCACTGTCGTTCCTTACACCGATGACAAGATNACCGTCGCCATCACCAAAGCGTTTCTCGCAGTTGAAGGTGGCACCGCTGCCGCTTCGTCGCGAATCCANGACACCGTGGCCCGCCTGACCGAACAGGTCACCGCGACCTTCAAGCGTCGCATGCCCTCGGGCGGCACCATCCACATCGAAGAAATCCAGGACCAGGTCGAACTGGCCCTGATGCGTGCTGGCGAGCAGAAAGTGGCCCGCGACTACGTGATCTACCGTGACTCCCGCGCCAAGGAGCGTGCTACCCGTTCCCCGGCCGACGCACCGGTCCAGGCCCACCCTTCGATCCGCATCGCCCGCGCCGACGGCAGCCTGGCGCCGCTGGACATGGGTCGCCTGAACACCATCGTCACCGAGGCCTGCGAAGGCCTGGAAGAAGTCGATGGCGACCTGATCCAGCGCGAAACCCTGAAGAACCTCTATGACGGCGTTGCTCTCAAGGACGTCAACACCGCGCTGGTGATGACCGCACGGACCCTGGTGGAACGCGAGCCGAACTACTCCTTCGTGACCGCCCGCCTGCTGATGGACACCCTGCGTGCCGAAGGCCTGAGCTTCCTGGAAGTCGCCGAGAGCGCGACCCACCACGAAATGGTCGACCTGTACGCCAAGGCATTGCCAGCTTATGTTGCCAAGGGTATCGAGTTCGAATTGCTGAACCCGGTCCTGGCTGAATTCGACCTGGAAAAACTCGGCAAGGCGATCAACCACGAGCGCGACCAGCAGTTCACCTACCTGGGCCTGCAAACCCTGTACGACCGTTACTTCATCCACAAGGATGGCGTGCGTTTCGAACTGCCGCAGATCTTCTTCATGCGCGTGGCCATGGGCCTGGCGATCGAAGAGAAGCAGCGTGAAGACCGTGCGATCGAGTTCTACAACCTGTTGTCGTCCTTCGACTACATGGCCTCGACCCCGACCCTGTTCAACGCCGGTACCCTGCGTCCACAGCTGTCGAGCTGCTACCTGACCACCGTGCCGGACGACCTGTCGGGCATCTACGGCGCCATCCACGACAACGCCATGCTGTCGAAATTCGCCGGCGGCCTGGGCAACGACTGGACCCCGGTTCGCGCATTGGGCTCGTACATCAAGGGCACCAACGGCAAATCCCAGGGCGTCGTGCCGTTCCTCAAAGTGGTCAACGACACCGCGGTCGCGGTCAACCAGGGCGGCAAGCGCAAGGGCGCGGTCTGTGCCTACCTGGAAACCTGGCACATGGACATCGAAGAGTTCATCGAGCTGCGCAAGAACACCGGTGATGACCGTCGTCGTACCCACGACATGAACACCGCCAACTGGATCCCTGACCTGTTCATGAAGCGCGTCTTCGATGACGGCAAGTGGACCCTGTTCTCGCCATCCGAAGTACCGGACCTGCACGACCTGACCGGCAAGGCTTTCGAAGAGCGCTACGAGTACTACGAAGCCCTGACCGAGTACAACAAGATCAAGCTGTTCAAAGTCGTCCAGGCCAAAGACCTGTGGCGCAAGATGCTCTCGATGCTGTTCGAAACCGGTCACCCATGGCTAACCTTCAAGGACCCGTGCAACCTGCGCAGCCCGCAGCAGCACGTGGGCGTGGTCCACAGCTCGAACCTGTGCACCGAGATCACCCTGAACACCAACAAGGATGAGATCGCGGTCTGCAACCTGGGCTCGATCAACCTGCCGAACCACATCGTCGACGGCAAGCTGGACACCGCCAAGCTGCAGCGCACCGTGAACACCGCCGTGCGCATGCTCGACAACGTGATCGACATCAACTACTACTCGGTGCCACAGGCGAAGAACTCCAACTTCAAGCACCGTCCGGTCGGCCTGGGCATCATGGGCTTCCAGGACGCCTTGTACCTGCAGCACATCCCGTACGGTTCCGATGCCGCGGTCGAGTTCGCCGACAAGTCCATGGAAGCGGTCAGCTACTACGCGATCCAGGCTTCCTGCGACCTGGCCGACGAGCGTGGCGCCTACGAGACGTTCCAGGGTTCGCTGTGGTCCCAGGGCATCCTGCCGCTGGACTCGCAACAGATCCTGATCGCCCAGCGTGGCCAGAAGTACATCGACGTTGACCTGAACGAATCCCTGGATTGGGCACCGGTTCGCGCCCGTGTGCAGAAAGGCATCCGTAACTCCAACATCATGGCCATCGCACCGACCGCCACCATCGCCAACATCACCGGCGTGTCGCAGTCGATCGAACCGACCTACCAGAACCTGTATGTGAAATCGAACCTGTCGGGCGAGTTCACCGTGATCAACCCGTACCTGGTTCGCGACCTCAAGGCCCGTGGCCTGTGGGACTCGGTCATGATCAACGACCTGAAGTACTACGACGGTTCGGTACAGCAGATCGAACGCATCCCGCAAGAACTCAAAGAGCTCTACGCAACGGCCTTCGAAGTGGACACCAAGTGGATCGTCGACGCCGCCAGCCGTCGCCAGAAGTGGATCGACCAGGCTCAATCGCTGAACCTGTACATCGCCGGCGCTTCGGGCAAGAAGCTGGACGTGACCTACCGCATGGCTTGGTACCGTGGCCTGAAAACCACTTACTACCTCCGTGCCCTGGCCGCGACCAGCACCGAGAAGTCGACCATCAACACCGGCAAGCTGAACGCGGTTTCCAGCGGCGGCAACCACGGTGACGATTCGGTCCTGGCTGCTCCAGCCGGTCCTGCGCCAGTGCCAAAAGCCTGCGCGATCGACGAGCCGGATTGCGAAGCTTGCCAATAAGCTGAGCGAGTGGGCGCGTAAAGGCGCCTACTGAAAGAAACCCCCGATAGACCGCTGGTTTATCGGGGGTTTTCTTTTGCCTGGAGGAACACCCCAAGGCAAATGTGGGAGCAAGGCTTGCCCGCGATGACGGTGACACACCTCATAAGGATGCGAACTGACCCACCGCTACCGCGAGCAAGCTCAGCTCCCACATTGGAATGCGTACGACTGTGGGAGCGAGCTTGCTCCGGGCGGCGATCCGACGATGAGGCCAGAACAAACAACACAAATCACCGCCCATGAAAAAAGCCCCTCTTGCGAGGGGCTTCTTGTGCAGCCTTCAAGCCACTATCGATATCAAGCCATCTGAATGATGGTCTGCATGATAGTGCTTTGGGTGGAGATGGTCTTGGCGTTCGCCTGGTAGTTGCTTTGCGCCTTGATCAGCTCGACCAGTTCGTTGGTCAGGTTGACGTTGGATTCTTCCAGGGAGTTGGAAACGATCGAACCCAGGGTACCGGTTTGCGGGGCATCGTAGCCCGGGATGCCCGACGCGAAGGTTTCTTTCCAGCTGGTGCCGCCTACCGGCTGCAAGCCTTGCTCGTTGGTGAAGCTGGCGAGCGCGAGCTGGCCGATCGGCTTGGTCTGGTTGTTGCTGAAGTTGGCCAGCAACACACCACTGCCGTCGATGGTCAGGTTGGTGATCTGGCCAGTGGCGTAGCCGTTCTGGGTTGGGATCGAGCGGGCGGTGTCGGCGTTGAATTGGGTGGTGTTGCCCATGGAAATCGTGATGGTTGGCGCACTCGCGGCGCCGTTGGCGGCCCATACGCCGTTGGTCACAGTGCCGGGAACCCAACCGGTCAGTACCAGATCGCTATTGACCGTCGCTGGCGGAGTGGTGACCGTGGTCAACTTGCCGTTCGAATCGAAGTTCATGGTCGAAGGGACCGGCGCAGTAGCGCCCGTCGTGGTCGGCAAGGTGCCGTTCAGGTTACGACCATCGATCAAGGTATAGACGTTCCAGGTGTTGCCGGCAGTCTTGACCATGTATTGGTCCATGGAGTGCTGGTTACCCTGAGTATCGTAGACCGGGGTGGTGAATTGTTTGGTGAACGTGGCGGTGTCGCTTGGATTGAACGCCGCGGTGATCGCCGTTGCCGTCGAATTCAGGTTGATCGTCGAGGAAACCAGGCTGGTGGCGCTCGGCGGCAGGTTCGAGGTGTCGATGCGCAGGTCGGTCAAGATGCCGTTCTGGATCTTGCCGTTGGCATCCACGCCATAGCCCTGCAGGCGCGAAGTGCCGTCGCTGTTGGTGATATAGCCTTCCTTGTCGGTCTTGAAGGTACCGGCACGGGTGTAGCTCAGGGAGCCGTCATTGCTCAGGACAAAGAAGCCCTGGCCCTGGATGCCCATGTCCAGTACGTTGCCGGTGTTGTTCACATCACCCTGGCCGAACTGCTGGGAAACGTTGGCCAGGCGCACGCCGTTACCGACGGTCTTGCTGCCCGAACCCAGCTTGGTGGCCGAGTAGACGTCTTCGAATTCCGCGCGGGACGATTTGAAACCGGTGGTCGCCACGTTGGCGATGTTGTTGCCGGTCACGTCCAGCTGTTTGTTGGCTGCATAGAGACCGCTAAGGCCGATGTTGAAAGACATGTTGACTCCTTTTGCCGGTTAGTCGGCTCTACATACCAATAGTTTGTACTTTGGACAGGGCAATGCTGCCCAGCCCGGCCAGGTTGAGCATCAGCTCACCGCCCGTCTGGCTGATCGTCACGCTGCTGACCGTGGCCGGCAGGTTGGTGATCAGCGACGTGGCCTTGCCGTCGATGGTGGTCGAGGCCGCGAAGGTGTAAGTGCCCGATTCAACGACCGCGCCCGCATCGTTCTTGCCGTCCCAGATGAACGCGGAGTTGCCGGCGTTCTGGCTGCCCAAGTCGATGGTGCGAACGGTCTTGCCGTCCTTGTCCACGATCTTGACCGCGACGGAGGACACCGATGTTGGTACCACCACCGTGCCGTTGAGGCTCTTGGAGGTATCGACCACAGCCTTGTCGCCCGGGGCAATGACCGAGCGACCGACCAGCGACGAGGCTTGCAGGGCCTGGGACGAGTTGTAGTTGCCGGCGATGCCGCTCACGGTCTCGTTGAGGGTGGTGATGCCTTCCAGGCTGCTGAACTGCGCCAGTTGGGCAACGAACTCGCCGTTATCCTGTGGCTCCAGCGGGTTCTGGTTTTTCAGCTGGGTGACCAGCAACTGCAGGAACGCATCCTTGCCCAATTCCTTCTTGCCGGTGGCCGCACCGGTCGCCGCGCCCAGGGCATCGGTGGTGGTGCTGGTCTTGACCGAGGAGTTGGCCAGAATCTCGTTGAGGCTCAAACCACTTGTTGTACTGGTAACGCTCATGTGACTCGCCCCTTATCACTGACCGAGGGTCAGGACCTTCTGCATCATGGTTTTGGCGGTGTTCATCATTTCGGCGTTGGTCTGGAACGAACGACTGGCGGAAATCATGTCGGCCATTTCTTCGACGACATTGACGTTCGGGTAGTAGACATACCCCTTGGCATCAGCGGCCGGATGGTTTGGCTCATAACGGGCTTCGAGGTTGCTCTGGTCTTCGACCACGCCAAGCACCTGCACGCCCTGCCCGGCCGCGTCCTGCTCCTGGAACAGCGAGTCGCTACCGCCGGACTGGCCACCCTGGAACATGGTGGCGAATACCGGGTGGCGGGCGCGGTAGGTCTGGTCGATGCTCGACGAAACGGTCTCGGCGTTGGCGATGTTACTGGCGACGGTGTTCAGGCGAGTGGTCTGGGCACTCATGGCACTGCCGGCAATGTTGAATACGCTAGCAATCGACATGGCTTACTCTCCGCGCAGGGCCGATACCAGCCCTTTGAACTTGCTGTTGAGCAGGGTGAAGCTGGCCTGGAAGTTCACGGAGTTTTCCGCGTAGTTGGACTGTTCCAGTTGAGCGTCTACGGTGTTCTGGTCGATCGAAGGCTGCATCGGCGTGCGATACATCAGCGATTCGTCGCCATTGCCCAGGCCTTCGGCTTCGATATGACGGCTGTTGGTCATGTTCAAGGCGAAGTGGCCGTTCTTGGTCTTCTCGTTCTGCTCGGCGAGCACTTTGGAAAAGTCCAGGTCACGCGCCTTGTAGTTCGGGGTGTCGGCGTTGGCGATGTTGTTGGCCAGGACTTCGGCACGCTGGGCGCGGAAGCTCAGGGCCTGTTCGTGGATACCGAGCGCTTTATCGAAGCTGATGCTCATGTCGGAAACCTTTGGGTGACCAGAATGTACGTGCGATGAACTTAGCAAGCAGCGTGCCACTTTGGAAAACCCCATAAACCGGGGCTTTGCGGGCATCGGCAAAGCGGCAATGCCAGAAAAGCGGCAACTGGCTTCCGCTGGCTGCCGCTTTTCTGCCGCTTCTCAAGGGCAAATGACATTCGAACTGTGGGAGCGGGATTAGTGGTGACCGGCAGGCATAAAAAAACGGGAGCCCGTGGGGACTCCCGTTTTTTGACAGTTCAAGCCAATCACTTTGCCTGGTAGATGATCCCCGGACTGCACTGGACCATCTGGTAATGATCCGGCAAACCGTTCAACGCCTCGGAGGCACCGAGGAACAGGTAGCCGCCCGGCTTGAGCGTGCTGTGGATGCGCAGCAGGATGTCTTTCTTCACTTCGGCGGAGAAGTAGATCAGTACGTTGCGGCAGAACACGATGTCGAACTTGCCCAGGCTGGCATAGCTATCCAGCAGGTTGAACGAGCGGAACTCCACCCGGCTCTTGATCGGCGCCTTGACCACCCATTTACCCGGCCCTTTCGGATCGAAGTAACGTTGCAGGCGATCCGGCGACAGGCCCCGGCCGATAGCCAGGCTGTCGTACTCGCCGGTCTTGCAGTTATTGAGCATGGTCCCGGACAGGTCGGTGGCGACAATCTGCACGCCGCCTTTCAACTGGCCGAGGTTGGACCGCTCGAACTCATCGATGGACATCGACAGCGAATAGGGTTCCTGCCCCGACGAACAGGCCGCCGACCAGATCCGCAGACGCTGGCCCGGGCTGGCCTTGATGGCCGCCGGCAGCACTTTGTTCTTCAACACCTCAAACGGATAGGTGTCACGAAACCACAAGGTTTCGTTGGTGGTCATCGCGTCCACCACCATTTCGCGCAAGCCACTGCGCGGTTGGGTCTGGATACGCTGCACCAGTTCGCCCAATGACTTGAGGCCCTGCTGTTCCATCAATTTATTGAGACGGCTCGACACCAGGTATTGCTTGTTTTCACCAAGCAAGATGCCACAGGCTTTTTCCAGGAAGACCCGGAACTGTTCGAAATCCAAATTACCCGTAGACAAGATACCGCCTCTTTCATCGTGTTGACTTGCCGGGCGCACAACGCGCCCGACCTTTTATTCTGCTGCCTTGATCCGCTCGACGACCCGGGAAGCCAGGTCATCTGGACGGAATTTCGCCAGGAAATCGTCGGCGCCGACCTTCTTGACCATCGCCTGGTTGAAAACCCCGGACAACGAAGTATGCAAGATGATGTGCAGCTTTTGCATGCGCGGATCGCTGCGGATTTCCGACGTCAGGGTGTACCCATCCATCTCCGGCATTTCAATGTCGGAGATCATCATCAGGAACTCTTCCTCAGGCTTCTTGCCCTCGTCGACCAGCTTGCGCAGGTAATCGAGCGCCTGTCGCCCGTCGTTCAACGCCACCACCTCGACACCGACCGTTTGCAGGCAACGGGTCACCTGCTTGCGGGCCACTGAAGAGTCGTCGACGGTCAACACCCGCAGCGAAATCGCCTTGTGCTGGGTTTCGGCATCCACCACTCCCACGGAGATCGCTTCCGGCGTGGGCGCTACTTCGGCGAGGATCTTCTCCACGTCGATGATTTCCACCAACTGGTTATCGACCCGGGTCACTGCCGTGAGGTAGTGATCGCGGCCGGTGCCCTTGGGCGGTGGATGGATCTCTTCCCAGTTCATGTTGACGATGCGCTCCACCGAGCGAACCAGGAATCCCTGGGTCTTGGTGTTGTACTCGGTGATGATCACAAACGGATTGCTCTGGTCCAGCAGCCGGCCGGAACCGGTCGCCATCGCCAGGTCGAGAATCGGGATGGTCGCACCCCGGATATTGGCCACACCGCACACGACGGGGCTGGATTTGGGCATCAGGGTCAGCTTGGGGCATTGCAGCACCTCGCGGACCTTGAATACGTTGATCCCATACATTTGTTGGCCGTCGAGACGGAACAACAACAGCTCCAGGCGATTCTGACCGACCAGCTGAGTGCGCTGGTTTACCGAATCCATTACTCCCGCCATGCCCTGACTCCTACCTAACGCTAATGTGTCCGACGCGCATTCATTCACTAAACGGCACGGGGCTTGCTATTGAACCGGCATGAACGCACAAACGACATTTTCTCGACGCCTGACCACTCACTGCCGCCACTGGCTCGGTGCACTGCTGGCTGTCTGCCTGTTCACTTCGGGCGGTCCTGCCCTTGCTGCTGTTCCGGTTACCTTGCCTGATCTCCTTATCGGCGTCACTCAGGGCTTTCTTGAATTCACCGTAGAAGACTATCTGGCTACCAGTCAAACGGAAGGTCGCTATGAAATCGAAGTCAACCAACTCGACCCGCGCCTGCGCATGCCGATGTGCGACAAGGAATTGACTGCTTCGCTGGAGAGCCCTGCCCGGCCCCTGGGACGCGTCACGGTGAAGGTTCGTTGCGACAGCGCCGCGCCCTGGACGGTGTTCGTGCCCGCTCAAGTGCGCCTGTTTCGGGAAATTGTCACCACCACTCGTCCGCTCAAGCGGGCCGGAATCGTCGAGCCCCAGGACGTGATGTTGCGTGAACGGGACATCAGCCAGATCACCCAGGGCTTCCTGACCTCCGTCGACCAGGCCATCGGGCAGAAACTTGTCCGACCAATGGTCGCCGATCAGGTCGTGACGCTGGTGCATCTGGAGCAGGCCGAGGTAGTCCGCAAGGGCGACCAGGTTGTGATCACCGCCCGCACCGGTTCCCTGGCCGTGCGGATGCCCGGCGAGGCCCTGTCCAACGGCGGTATGCGTGAACAGATACGGGTAAAAAACCTCAATTCCCAGCGCGTGATCAAGGCGCAGGTGATGGCCCCGGGCCAAGTGGAAGTGGCGATGTAGTGATCTGGTAGAGGAGGTAGAAAGCTGGCGCTTGATCCCGGTGTTCCCTAGACTGTGCCTTACGCAAAGGCAAGCGCAGACGTGCGCAAGTTCATTTCATAAATGAGCCTAAAGTTATTTTGGGGATGGCCGAAAACATGGCAAGCGTCCAAATACCCAGAGGTTTTTTACCATGGTCATCGATTTCAATCGTTTAAACAGCTCTTCACCGCTGCCAGGCACCACGCGTACCAGCGCCACCAAGGAAACCGCCGAAGCCGGCAAATCCGCGCCGCTGCCTACACCAGCCGAACAGGTCAGCAACGGGGAGTCGGTACACCTCAGCAATGAGGCTCAGCAGTTGCAGAAGGTCACTGACAAGCTGCGCGATCAACCTGTCGTCGACAACGCCCGCGTGGCCGAGTTGAAAGCAGCAATCGCTGATGGCAGCTACAAAGTCGACAGCAACCGCGTAGCCAGCAAACTGCTCAACTTCGAAGCCCAGCGCTAGGCCGCCGCCTGCGCCAGGCTTTTGGACGCTAAGACCCAAGGCCAGCCATGCACGACACTCATTTGTTGCAATTGATCATCGACGACTTTGTTCCAGCGCAACAGCTACTGGAATTGTTGCAGGCCGAATCCGTGGCATTGCACGGTCGTGACATGCCTCTGCTGGAGAATATCCTGGCGCAGAAACAGGCCTTGATCATCCTGCTTGACCAGCATGGCCGCAAACGCAGCGAGATCCTCGTCAGCCTCAACCTGCCCGCCAGCCATGAAGGCCTCGAGCAACTGGCCAGCCAGTCGACGATTGGCGATCAGCTACTGTCCCAGAGCAAAGTACTCAACGACCTGCTCGCCCAATGCCAGGCAACCAACGCTCGCAACGGCCAGTCGATCCTGATGCAGCAGGCCGCCACCGCCAACCAGTTGCGCATCCTCAACGGTGGCGAGATCCCGACGCTGTATGACGCTAGCGGTTCAACGGCCAGAATGGTCAAGCATCGCCCGCTCAGCCAGGCATGAAACGAACAATGCCTTCGCTCTATCAACGCGCGATACATGCTGGCAAAATGCCGGCCATTCGTAGTCGTATTTTGCCTGGAGATTGACTCACCGTGTTCAATGCCTCAAACGCGGATGATGCTCCGCAGCCACCCAAGGTCCTCACCACGCCCCTGGAAATCTCCGGCAACCTGCGGATGCTGCAAGAGAGCCACGACCCACTGATCATCACCTTCCACGAACGTAGCCAGCGCTTCCAGAGCTACCTGGTCAACGTCGATCGCGAGACCAACTCCATCGCCCTGGATGAAATGATTCCCCGGGACGGCGAGCGTTTCCTGCTGGCGGGCGAGCCTTTTCGTGTCGAGGGTTTCCATGACGGCGTGCGTATCGCATGGGATGGCAAGGGCCCACTGACCATCGATGAATCCAGCGACGGTCGCTGCTATCGCGGCGCCCTGCCCGACGAAGTGGTCTACCACCAACGTCGCAACGCCTTCCGCGCCGCCCTGAAACTGGCACAACTGGTGAGCGTTGAACTGGGCGGTGACAAGCTCAAGTCCCCGGTGGACGGCAAGCTGCTGGACATCTCTGCCACCGGTTGCAAGTTGCGGTTTGACGGCGACATCACGGAGCGACTGCAATTGGGCCAGGTGTACGAGCGCTTCATCGCGGCCCTGCCTTTTGGCAACATGACCGCGCCAGTCGAGCTGCGTTACCTGCATTTCGAAGAAAGGATCAACACCACGTTCGCCGGCGTACGCTTCCACAACATCAGTGGCCTGGTGCAACGGCAGGTCGAGCGGTTCGTCTACCAGCTCCAACGAGAAGCCCGGCGCTTCGATAAAGACGACCTCTGATTTTCGAGGCAAAAAAAACGGGCAGTCCCTTGCGGCGACTGCCCGTTTTTTCATGCCTGCTTCAAGGCCTGGCCTGGGTAAAACTCGGTGTCTCAGGCTCCTCAGGCCCAGTCTCGGCCTCGGTCGCGGTCTCAGTGGCCAGCTCAGGCTCCACGTCCGGATTGGCCGGAGCCTGCATCTGCTCCTGCACCACCTGCTCATCCACCCGCGGATCAAGACACGCCACCAAAGGCGAACTCGACATGCTGTCCGGCATCGCCACGTGATGCAGCGGTGCGTCATCGACCTGATGCAGGTTGGTCACCGCTTTCGGCCGGATCCGCCACACCAGCACCAAGGCGAAGAAAGCGAAAAAGCCGTAGAGCATCTGGCTGCCAAACATCTTCATCAGCACGCCGGCCACCAGCGGCCCGATACTGGCCCCCACGCCGTAGGTCACCAGCAGCATCGCGGTCAGGGACACCCTTCGATCAGCTTCGACGTGGTCGTTGGAAAACGCTACCGCCAGCGGATACAGGCAGAACTGCACCAGCGAACAGAAGAACCCCGCGACGAACAGCACCTCCAGCGGCACCGTCGGAAGAATCGCCAACGGCAGCGCACAGATCGTCAGCACCAGCGCGAAGCAGCGGATCAGCAGCGCCCGGTCATAACGATCGGACAGCCAGCCCAGGGGCCACTGCACCAGCAGTCCGGCGAAGATGCAGCTACCCATGAACAGACCGACCTGCTCGGTCGACAGGCCCTGCTGAGAGGCATACAGGGGCGCCAGGCCATAGAACGAGCCGACGATCAACCCGGAGCCCAGCACCGTACTCAATGACTGCGGCACACGCTTGATGAAGAAGCGCGGCTCCATGGGCGCCGGATGCAGCGCCGCCGGGTGAATTCGCCGGGTCAGCGTCACCGGCACCAGGCACAAGGCGAAGCACAGCGCCACCAGCATCAACAGCTCAGGCCCCAGGGCCGGATGCATGACCAGGATCAACTGACCCAGCACCAACCCCAGGTACGAGGCAATCATGTAGCCACTGAACACCACGCCACGCTGCTTGGCATCAGCTTGCTCGTTGAGCCAGCTCTCGATGACCATGTACTGGCACATCATCCCGAGGCCGACAATCATCCGCAGCACGATCCAGGCCGGCAGCCAGTTCACCAGGCCATGGCCCAGCACTGCCGCCCCGACGATCCCGGCGCAGGCCGAATAGGCGCGGATGTGGCCGACGCGGGCGATCAGCCGGTGGCCGATCTTGCCACCCAGCACCAGGCCGAAATAGTTGGCGGCCATCAGCGCACCGACCCAGAGGCTGTCCACATGGTCGGCGGCCAGGCGCAAGGCCAGGTAAGTACTCAAGAGGCCCGAGCCGATCAACATCATCAGCGAGGCGAAATAAAGCGCTCGAAAAGGTTTCCAGATTTGGCGCATCGGCGTTCCGAGCGGCTCCTTGAGGTGAGTAAGGGCTACCTGTTGAAGATAGCCCGAATGCGACGGTTCGTTAGGCCTGGGCCGCTAGGACACGCCGCTCCCAGGGCGTGATTTCATCGAAGAAGCTGGTCAGCTCCAGGGTCTTGGAGGCGATGTAGCCTTCGATGAACTCCGCACCGAACAGTTCCTTCGCCAGATGACTACGCTTCAGACGCTCCAAGGCGGCATGCAAGGTACATGGCAACGACAGATTATCCGGCACTTCGAATTCGCCCTGGATCGCCGCGCTCGGCTCCAGCCGATGCTCAATCCCATACAGCCCGGCGGCCAGGCTGGCGGCAATCGCCAGGTAGGGGTTGGCATCGGCCCCCGGCAAGCGGTTCTCGACCCGCCGGGCCACCGGCGAACTGGCAGGAATCCGCAACCCGGCCGAACGGTTGTCATGGGACCAACAGGCATTGTTCGGCGAGGCGAACGGGTGGCACAGGCGCTGGTAGGAATTCACGTTCGGCGCGAACAACGCGGTGAAGTCCGCCAGGCACGCCTGTTGCCCACCGATGAAATGCCGGAAAGTCGCCGTCGCTTCGCCCGCTTCATCGCTGAAAACGTTACGACCGCTGTCTGCCTCGACGACGCTCTGATGGATGTGCATCGAACTGCCCGGCGTGTGGGCCAGGGGCTTGGCCATGCAGACCACGGTCAGACCGTGCTTGAGCGCCACTTCCTTGAGCAGGTGCTTGAACAGGAAGGTCTGGTCGGCCAGCAACAGCGGGTCGCCGTGCAGCAGATTGATCTCGAACTGGCTCACGCCCATTTCATGCATGAAGGTGTCGCGAGGCAGGCCCAGCGCCGCCATGCATGCATAGACTTCACTGAAGAACGGGCGCAGGCCATTGTTGGAGCTGACGCTGAACGCCGAATGGCCGTCTTCGCGACGTCCATCCATGCCCATCGGCGGCTGGAACGGCTGGGTCGGGTCCGGATTGGGNGCGAACACGAAGAATTCCANTTCGGTCGCCACCACCGGCGCCAGGCCCAAGGCTGCATAGCGAGCNACAACGGCCTTGAGCTGNCCGCGCGTCGAGAGCCGGGAGCTTTCACCGGTCAACTCGTCGGCATCGCAGATCGCCAGGGCGCGGGGCTGCTGGCTCCAGGGCAGGCGGTGGATCTGTTTCGGATCGGCCACCAGCGCCAGGTCGCCGTCGTCGCTGCCGTAGAAACGCGACGGCGGATAACCGCCCATGATGCATTGCAGCAGCACGCCCCGCGCCAGTTGCAACCGCCGGCCTTCGAGGAAACCCTCAGCGGTCATTACCTTGCCCCGCGGCACGCCATTCAAATCCGGCGTGACACATTCAATCTCATCAATGCCCGTCAGTCGCTGCGCGAGTGAACGCTGGCCATCGGTCGTCATGACGCAATCCTTGTTATGTGCGAGCCGCGAACGGCAACCCGTACAAAATAGGCTTCGGCTGTTCGGAATATCAAGCACCCGCAGACAATTAAAATCTTGTGCAATACGAGTGTGGGAGCGAGCTTGCTCGCGATGGCGTCGGCTCAGTCAATATTGAGCTGACTGATACATCGCTATCGCGAGCAAGCTCGCTCCCACAGGGGATTTGTGCTGCTTTTTATAAAGCGCACGCTCAGGGCAGGTAAAGCCGGAACACCCCACCACCCAACACACCGCCATTGGCNATNTCNGTACGCCCGCTCACGCCGCCGCGCTGGTGCAGNCCGGCGATCCGCGCGGCGAAGTACANGCCCAGCCCGGTGCTGCCGCTGCTGTGGTTGATGCCCTGCACGTACTCGGCCTGACGCTCGATCATCTCTGGCGGGTAACCTTCGCCGTCGTCGTTGATGGTCAGCACCAGTTGCCCGGCCTCGTCGCTGACACTGATCAGCAGCGCCTGGCGTGCATGGCGAATGGCGTTGTTGATGCAGTTGTCGAGCACCGAAGCAATCAGTTCACGGTCGAAAAAGCCCAAGGGGC